>Ga0070700_100000004_pt1 | contig 245987 bp, 221 predicted proteins | sample KBSK5101metaG_FD_65456 | JGI IMG/M metagenome (GOLD analysis project Ga0070700, IMG submission 65456) | Corn, switchgrass and miscanthus rhizosphere microbial communities from Kellogg Biological Station, Michigan, USA - KBS K5-10-1 metaG | ecosystem: Host-associated > Plants > Roots >...
CTGCCGCCGGGCCTGGCGATCAACTCCTCGACCGGTGTCATCTCCGGTACCCCGACCACCGCGGGGACCTACTCCTCCACGGTGACCGCGACCGCCTCGGCGGGCGGCTCGGGTTCGGCGACGTTCGGCTGGACCATCTCGGGCACCGGTGGTGGCTGCACCTCCCCGGGTCAGAAGCTGGGCAACCCCGGCTTCGAGACCGGCACCGCCGCTCCGTGGACGGCCTCGGCCGGCGTGGTCGACAACTCCACCGGTGAGGCCGCGCACTCCGGGTCCTGGAAGGCGTGGATGAACGGCTACGGCACCACCCACACCGACACCCTGTCCCAGTCGGTTTCCATCCCGTCCGGCTGCGTGGCGACGTTCAGCTTCTACCTGCACATCGACACCGCCGAAACCACCACCACCTCGGCCTACGACAAGCTGACCGTCAAGGCGGGCAGCACCGTGCTGGCCACGTACTCCAACCTGAACAAGAACACCGGCTACGCACTGAAGAGCTTCAGCGTTCCGGCCGGCACCACCAGTGTCAGCTTCACCGGCACCGAGGACTCCTCGCTGCAGACCTCGTTCGTCATCGACGACGCTGCCTTCAACGCCAGCTGAGTCGGGCACCACACCGCAGTAACCCCAGTACGCGGCGCCCCCCGGACCGGCAGGTCCGGGGGGCGCCGGCTGTTTCGGCGGCGTACCGGCCGGCGCGGGCTGCCGGCCGGTAACCGGCTGCGGAAATTGTGCCCACAACCGCTCATACCCGCAGCGGGCGCGCCGATAGGATCCTCATGGTCGGGGAGCCACGGGGTGCTGGGGGCGGTAGCAATCGCCCTTCCATGTGCGCGCCCTCGATGTTCACCGCCTTCTTCTACCCGTCCCTGGTGCTGGGCTGGGCGTCGTTGGTGCTGGCGGTCCGCTCGCTGGCCTCCTCGAACCTCAGCGTCGCCGGTGCGCCGCTGGCGATGACCGCGATCCTGCTGGTGGTGCTGGAGCTGCGGCCGCTCATTCAGGGCCGTGGCCACGATCCGCAGGGCGTGGTGATGTCGACCGCGTTCGCCTGCGCCATCCTGTTCCTGTGGGGGCCGTGGCCGGCCATCGTGGTGGTCAGCATCGCCTCGATGGCGGCCGACCGGCGGGCCGGCAAGACACCGTGGAAGGTGTTCTTCAACGTCGGGCAGTACAACCTGTCGATCTGCGCCGCCTGGGCGGTGATGGCGCTCAGCAGGGGCACCCCGTCGGTGGAGGAACCGCTGCGGGCGCTGTCCGGAGCGGACCTGCCGTGGATGGCCGGTGCCTGTGTGGCGTACTTCTTCACCAACCTGCTGCTGGTGTCGGGGGTGCTGGCCTGGACCAGCACGTTCTGGCGGTTCATGTTCAACGACTTCTGGCACTACGCCGCCACCACCTTCTCGGTGCTGGCGCTCTCGCCGCTGATCGTCACGGTGGCCAATGCCGCCTGGGAGCTGCTGCCGCTGCTGCTGATCCCGCTGGTGCTGGTCTACAAGATGGCCCAGATGTCGGTGGAGCGCGAGCACCAGGCCGGCCACGACTCGCTCACCGGCCTGCCCAACCGGACCCACCTGCAGGCCTCGCTGGCCACCGAACTCGCCCGGTCCAAGCGCGAGGGCAGCCCGTTCGGGCTGTTGCTGATCGACCTTGACCACTTCAAGGAGGTCAACGACACCCTGGGCCATCATGTCGGCGACCAGCTACTGATCCACTTCGCCGAGCGGTTGAGCAACGCGGTACGACCCACCGATCACGTCGCCCGGCTGGGCGGTGACGAGTTCGCGGTGATCGTGCCGGACGCCGACGAGGCCGAGGTGCTCGGTGTGGCCGAGCGGATCCGGGCGGCACTGGAGAACCCGGTGTCACTGGAAGGCATGCGGCTGGAGATCGAGGCCTCGATCGGGCTGGCGATGCACCCCGACCACGCGCTGGCGGCCGAGGACCTGTTGCGGCTGTCCGATGTGGCGATGTACGTCGCCAAGGAGTCCCGCTCCGGGGTGGTCACCTACTCATCGCATCGCGACCGCAACTCCACCGACCGGCTGACCCTGCTCGGCGAACTACGCCAGGCGCTGGACGCCGACGCGCTCACCGTCCAGTACCAGCCGAAGGTGTCGCTGCTCGACCAGTCGCTGCTGGGCGTCGAGGCGCTGATCCGCTGGCAGCATCCGCAGCGCGGCTTCGTCCCGCCGGAGGAGTTCCTGCCGATGGCCGAGCGGTCCGGGCTGATGCACCTGGTGACCGACCGGCTGGTGATGCGGGCGCTGTCCCAGATGGCCGAGTGGCAGCTGCTGGGCCTGTCGGTCCCGGTGACGGTGAACGTCGCACTGAGCGACCTGCTCGACGGCCGGCTGGCCGAGCTGGTGATGACCGGCCTCAGCCGGTGCAACCTGCCGCCGGAGATGGTGCAGCTGGAGATCGACGAGCGGGTGCTCGCCCAGCACAGCGACGAGCTGACCGACGTGCTGCGCGAGCTGGACGCCATGGGCATCACGCTCAGCCTGGACGACTTCGGTACCGGCTACTCCTCGCTGCTGCGGTTGGAGACGCTGCCGGTCCGCGAGATCAAGATCGACCGGGCGTTCGTCAGCCGGCTCGGCGAGGGCCGCTCCTCGGCCGGGATCGTGCGGGCGATCGCAGACCTGGCGCACGCGCTGGGGATGCGGGCGGTGGCCGAGGGCGTCGAGACCGAGACCGAATGGCGGCTGCTGCGCGAGCTCGGCTGCGACGGTGCGCAGGGTTGGCACATCGCCGCCCCGATGCCGTCGGCCCGAGCCACCGAGTGGCTGCTGGCGCACGCAGCCAGCCGGCAACCGGTGCTGGACGGCTCGACCGGCCGGTTGGACGGCGTGGCCGCCCGTGCCGAGGTGGCGTCCTGAGCACGGTCGGGAACCAGAAGGTGTCCACCCTGCCGGTGGGCAGGCCGCCTGCTGCCACCAGCGTGGAACTGGCCGGGGACGTCGAGCGGCGCAGCACACTGGCCGAGCGCGCCGTCCGCCAGCTCGGGATCGCCGTCTGGGTGGTGATCTCGGTGGGCTTCATCCTCAACCTGGTGGGGGCAGGAGGCCCGACCGACGCGGTACGCACCGCCCACGTGCTGACCCTGGCGATCTTCTTCGTGCTGGTCCTGGCGCGCATCGCGATCGCCGCCACCGCCCGGCTGCGCCGGCGCAGCGCGCTGTGGGTGCTGTTCGCCGCGATCGCCCTGTGGGCCGCCGGGTCCGCGGTGCTCAACGCCAGCTCGTCCGAACCCGACCTGACCCGCTTCCCGGCGCCCGGCGAGTGGCTGTTCCTGGTCTCCTACCTGGGTATCGCCGGGTACCTGATCATCGACACCGCCCACCGGCTGACCGCCGCGGTGGACAGCTGGCTGGAGGCGGTGGTGGTCTGCGGCGGCACCGCGTGCCTGGCCGGAAGCCCGCTGCTGCTGGGGGTCGGCGACGCGGCCGGCGGCCACGGCGTGCCGCTGTTGCTGGCGCTGCTCTACCCGATGATCGACGTCGCCCTGATGCTGCTGGTGGTCGGCCAGGTGGTGCTGCGGGTCCGTCGCAGCCTGGAGCGATCGGCGGTGCTGTGCATCGGCCTGGGGCTGTTCGCGGTCGCGGACCTCAACTTCGTCACCAACCTCTCCGGTGGCACCTACGGCTTCAACCTGGTGGACGGGCTGCTGTGGGCGGCCGGTTTCGCCCTGATCGTCGAGGCCGCCTGCCGGCCCGGGGCGGAGGTTCTCAAGGCGCTGCCGCGCCGGCCCGGTCCGCTGCTGATGGTCACCCCCGCGCTGATCGCGATCGGGGTGCTGGCAGCGCGCCCGCACACCGGACTCGGCCCGTACCTGACCTGGCCGGCGGTGCTCACCCTGCTCGCCGCCGGCGGCCGGCTGGTGGTGGCGCTGCGCGAGGCGAAGGGAGCGGCCGAGGCGTTCGCACTGTCGCGCACCGACGACCTGACCCTGCTGCCCAACCGGCGTTCGGTGATCGCCAAGTTGGACGCCGAACTGGCCTCCGACCGGCCGCTGGCGTTGATGCTGCTCGACCTGGACGGCTTCAAGGACGTCAACGACACCCTCGGGCACGCGGCCGGCGACTCGGTTCTGCAGCTGGCCGCGCACCGGATGCGCGAGGCACTGCCGGCCTCGGTGATGATCGGCCGGCTGGGTGGCGACGAGTACGCGATCGTGATGTCCAGCGACGACGCCCTGGTGCTGCTGGAGACGGCGCAGCGGATCCTCGAGGTGCTGCTGGAGCCGACCCTGGTGGAGGGCATCGAGCTCAGCACCAACGCCTCGATCGGCATCACGGTGCGCTCGCAGGAGGACACCCAGAGCGTGGAGTTGCTTAGGCGCGCCGACGTGGCGATGTATCAGGCCAAGGCCACCCGGTCCGGAGCAGTGCTCTACGACGTGCACTCCGACGACTTCTCCCGCAACAAGTTGCAGTTGGCCGAGGAGCTGCGCAAGGCCATTCCCGAGGGCCAGTTGGTGCTGTACTACCAGCCGCAGATCGACGCGGCGACCCAGCGGGTGTGCGGCGTGGAGGCGCTGGTGCGCTGGCAGCATCCGCAGCGCGGGCTGATGCAACCGATCGCCTTCCTCACCGCGGCCCGGCGTGAGGGCCTGATGCTGTCGCTGTCCCTGGCGGTCGGCCGGATGGTGGTGGAGGATCTGCGGCGCTGGCGGGGCAACGGGCTGGAGCTGCGGGTGTCGCTCAACTGCGCGCCGCCGGAACTGCTCTCGGGTATCTTCCTGCCCCGGCTCTACGAGGCGGTGGCCCAGGCGAAGCTGCCCAGCGAGAGCCTGGTCATCGAGGTGACCGAGGACAGCTTCATCGCCGAACCCGCCCGGGCCCGGTCGATCCTGCGCGACATCCGGTCGCACCGGGTGCAGATCGCCATCGACGACTACGGCACCGGCTTCTCCTCGCTGTCCTACCTGCGTGACCTGCCGGTGCAGGAGTTGAAGATGGACCGCTCCTTCATCTCCGCGATGAACACCGACACCCGCAGCCGGATGATCGTCGCCTCGACCTTCCAGATGGCCCAGGCACTCGGGCTGCGCACGGTGGCCGAAGGAGTGGAGAACGCCGCGACCGCTGCCGATCTGATCGCGATGGGCGTCGACGTGCTGCAGGGTTACCACGTGGCCAAACCGATGCCGGCCGCCGAGGTGGAGAGCTGGATCCGCAACCGGACCACGGTGTCCGACGGCGGATTCGCCTCGCTACCGGTGGACGGCCACCGCCGCGACCAGTAACCGGCTCAGGCCGGAACGCCGACCGCCTGCCCGGCAGCCACCGACCGGGCGGCGCACGGCACCCGTTCGCGGTAGCGGAACTCCGCCAGTGGTGGCACTGCGATGCCGTCCAGTCCGATGCCGTGGGTGAACAGCCGGTGGGCGTCGGGATTGGTGATTCGTTGCTGGTCGAAGGCCTCGTCGCAGTGCCGGTACACCGGCGTGCTCGCCGACGAGCCCAGGTAGCGGGCCGGTCCCGCCCCGGGAAGCGGCCGGCCGGTCATGCCGGCCGCTGCCAGCAGGAAGCGCACCCGCTCGTCGATGATCATCACCGCGGAGCGGATCTCGTTGGCCCGCACGGCCAGTACCAGCCCGTGGAACAAGGCGGCCGAGGCCAACCGGGCGGCTCCCTTGAGGCCCCGCCGGCAGCCCAGCGTCGCCACGTCCCAGGTCTGGTCCAGATCCAACCGGGCCGCCCTGGCCGACCGTTCGACATCCAGCGACCAGGGCGGCCGGGCCGCGTCGTGCAGGGTCTTGAGTCCGAGCGAGGTGGGCCGGATCAGCCGGCAGGCACCCAGCACGTCGCCGCTGTCGTCGGCCAGCGCGATGAATACCGAAGCCGGCTCGTACGGCCCGTACTCGTCGGCCAACTGCTGTCGGGTGTTGCCGTAGGCGCGGAGGAAGACCTCCGCCTCGCAGTCCTGGGCGGCCGCGAGCAGGTCCGCCTCGGGATTGAAGCGCAAGCTCAGTAAGGCAGCGCTGTCCATCTGCGTCTCCTCTCGGCCGGCCCGCTGGTTCCCGCGAGTGGCGGCAAGCTTACTGCCGCTGCCCGCGTGTCCGACATCCCCAAATCGGCCAGGTGGAGGACTCAGTTGTTGTAGGGCATGGTCGGGAACCAGCCGTAGCCGAACAGCGACGGCACCCGGATCGTCCAGTAGACGACGGTGAAGACGCCCACGGTCAGCAGCATGGCTGCTGTCACGTGCGCCACCCGGCCGGGCCGGGCGCTCATCCAGCGCACCAGCCAGCCCCGGCCGATCGCCACCAGGAGCAGGAACAACGCCGCCATGATGAGCATGTTGCCCAGCGACTGCAGCACGAAGATGGCCGCGCCGTACACCGGATTGTTGTGCTCGGCGGCGTAGAGGAACAGCTTGTGGAACAGCGGGAACGGCCGGCCGATCAGGAAACCGCCGACCAGCGCGCCGAGCACCACCAGCCGGGCGTTGGGACGGCGCTGGGAAATTCGGGCGAGCGGGTCCGGCACCAGCCGCAGTTCGGCCAGGCCGAGATAGACCAGGGCCAACCCGATCAGGCCGAACACCACCGAGGACTGCACCAGCCGAACCGGCATGCTGCCGACGGTTTCGGTGGACAGTTGCGGAATGCGGGTACCGAGCCAGGCGCCGATCGCGCCGTAGGCCGCCGACACCGGCAGCATGCCGGCCACCAGCCAACCCAGCGGGCGCAGCACGGTGCGCAAGCTCGGCCGCCGGCCATCCTGCCGCTCGACCATCGGGCCGACCGCGCCGAACACCGCGATGTTGCAGGCGGTGAAGGACCCGGCGACACCGGTGACGAACGCGAACACCGCCCCGGACAGCAGCCCGCCGATCGGCGTGGTGCGGGCGTCGTGGCCGAGAGCGGTCCTGGCGATGTTCTGGCCGATGCCGGTGTCGACCAACTTGGCCGACCACACCACCGCCAGCACCAACCCGGCGAGGAATCCGATCAGCAACGTGCGGCTGCGACGGGTCGCAGGCTCGACGGCCGGCCTGACCGTTTCGGTAGTGACCATGGTTTGTGCCCTTCTCTGATGGAGTTCCGAACGGTGGAGGGTTAGATACTGGTTGTATCTACTGGTTCAGCCGAGGATCTCATCGCCAGGCGTGCCGGACTACTTCACGCGTGCCCACGGCCAAACCCGACCTGGCGGTCTAAACAGCGAGGTTCGGGGGCATAACGAAGACACGGCAGAACATGGTGAGTTCGGCAATGGTCAAGAGGCAGCGTTCGCCGGGGACCGGCCAGACTTTCGGCGAATGCGGATCGGCCCCGACATCGGGCCGGACCGGCTTGCCGTTCGAGCACGCCATGCGACTGCCGTCCTGCGCACGTGCGGAAGGTACCGGTGGCACTGGTGGGCAGAGGTACGTCAGCCATCGGGTAACGGGGAGCACGCTCAGCCCGTTACGACATGAGGAGAGACATTGCCTACTTTGCTCGGCGCCCTCCGAGGCTTGGCATTGGCACCGTCGCTGGAGAAGGTGAGCTTCGCCGGGCGTGGCTTCGGAATACCGCCGACGGCGGCCACCGACCGGCTCGAAGCGGTGCCGCAGGCCGTGGTGTGCGGATTCGAATGGGCGATCGCCGCTCCGAACCTCACCGACGTCAACCGCAGGCTCCGGCTGGTCGAGGAGGAACAGCGCGGCTTCGCCTACGAGGGCGCCACGATGGCCTACACCATCCTGGACACCATTCGCGGCAGCCGCACCCGCGAACTGCTCGACGGGGCCGGTGAGAAGCACATCCTGCTCGCCTACATCGGCATCGGCTTCGCAATGGCGAGACTGCCTCGTCCGCTGTGGAAGAAGGTGCTGCCCGACCTGCGATCGCGCTACCACCCGACGATGAGCTGGCTGGCGGTGGACGGCTACGGCTTCGACCGGGCCTACTTCGAGACCGACCGCTGGGTGGATCGGCAGGAGATCCCGGATCCCTATCCGTGGCAGGGCTGTCCGGAATACTTTCCGCGAGCGGTGGACCAGGGCATCGGGCGAGCCCTGTGGTTCATCTCTGGCGCCGACCCGCGCAAGGTCGGCGCCGCGGTCCGCCGCTTCGCCGTCGGCCGGCAGGCCGACCTGTGGAGCGGCGTGGGTCTGGCGGCGACCTTCGCCGGTGGTTGCCCGCCGGAAGGGCTGGCCCACCTGCGCAAGGAAGCCGGCCAGTACTGGGCGGAACTCGCCCTCGGAACGGTGCTTGCGGTCAAGGGCCGCAGCCACGCCGGTCACGTTCCCGAGCACACCGTGCTGGCCAACGAGCGGCTGACCGGCCTGACCATCGAGGCGTCTGACGCACTGGCCGACCGAACCGAGGTCGCCCCGCACGGCAGCGGGCCGTTACCCCAGTACGAGATCTGGCGCCAGCGCATCCGGGCGCACTTCGCACCTGCCTGACCGCGCATCCTGCCGTACTCCCGTTCGCACCTCGCGAGCGGTCCGCCGTGCACCAAACAGGCTTGTTCTACATGGCAAAACGACTAGGCACGCCGGAGTAAGCGCGGCTTTTGCGGCGCTGCCAGCATTCGATCATCACGATCTGTGGGTCGCTCCAACCCGTCGAGGGAGAATTACATTGTCCGGCTACCGGGCGCTGCGGCGCCGCATCCTCACCCCGAACATGTCGGCGACCAAGCTGGATGTACGAGGGTTCAACGTCAAGGACGCCGCGGCGCAGCAGCTACTGGAAACCGTCGGGGCCACCTTCCTGACCGGCTACGGCCACGCCGTCGAGGCGCGCACCGTCCTCGAGTGCGAGCAGCGCCTCGAGCAGATCCCCGAGCGGTTCCGCGGTTTCGGCTACGAAGGCGCGGCCATGGGCTACGCGATCCTGGACGGCCTGCCGTTCGGGTCCAGCCGCAACGTCGCGAAGTTCCTGTCCGGCCGCGGTCGCCAACACGCCTACATGGCCTACATCGGCGTGGGCTGGGCGATGGCACGGCTGCCGCGGTTCCGGTGGTCGAAAATCTCCGTCGCCGACCCGCTGATGCGCTGGTTGGTGCTGGACGGTTTCGGTTTCCACCAGGCCTATTTCGCCACCGAGAAGTACGTCACCCGGCAATACCAGGAGCCGGAGTTCCCGTGGCCCGCCGAGGGCCCGCAGTGGTATGCCAACCACGCGATAGACCAGGGCATCGGGCGGGCGATGTGGTTCGTCGGCGGCACCGAGGCCGAACTGGTGGCCACCATGATCGAGAAGTTCCCCGAGTCCCGGCAGCCCGACCTGTGGAGCGGCGCCGGCCTGGCGGCAACCTATGCCGGTGGCGCGGGCACCCAGGAACTGGAGACCTTCTACGACCGGGCCGGCAAGTACCGCCCGCAGGTCGCCCAGGGCTCGGCGTTCGCCTCCACCGCTCGGCTGGAGGCGGGCCTGCTGGTGCCGCACACCGGGGTGGCCACGCAGGTGTTCTGCGGCATGGACCCGCACCAGGCCTCCCAGGTCAGCGCCGACTGCCAGCCCGAACCCGTCGACACCGAGGACCTGCCGGCCTACGAGCTGTGGCGGCAGCGGATCGCCGCCGCGTTCGTCGACCTCGGACGGGTCTGAGCCGATGGCAGCACCGGTAGCCACGCTCGCGCCGGCCCGTCGCACGCCCCCCGGTCCACCGCGCACTGCCACCCTCGGCCTGCTGAACAAGCTGACCGCCAACCGGCTGGCCCTGATGAGCCAGGCGGCAGCCGAGTACGGCGACGCCGTCCGGATGGCCATCGGCCCCAAGGTCCTGTACTTCTTCAACAGCCCCGAGTACGCCAAGCACGTGCTGGCCGACAACGCCGGCAACTACCACAAGGGAATCGGCCTGGTACAGGCCAAGCGGGCGATCGGCGACGGCCTGCTGACCAGCGACGGGCCGTTGTGGCGCAAGCAGCGCAAGATGATCCAACCGGTGTTCCAGGCCAAGCGGATCGCCCGGCAGGCCGGCGTGATCGCGGCCGAGACCGGCGAACTGGTGGAGCGGCTGCAACGCCACGCCGGTCGTGGTCCGGTCGACATCACCCAGGAGATGACCGGTCTCACCCTAGGAGTGCTGGGCCAGGCGTTGCTGGACGCGGACCTGTCCGCCTACGCCGGCGTCGGGCACTCCTTCGAGGCCGTCCAGGACCAGGCCATGTTCGAGATGGTGACGCTGGGAATGGTTCCCATGTGGGTGCCGCTGCCCAAGCAGTTGCGCTTCCGCAAGGCCCGGGAGAACCTCGAAGAGGTCGTCGACGGGCTGGTGGCCGACCGGCTGGCGCGGGGCAGCGGTGGCGACGACGTGATGTCACGGCTGATCGACTCGACCGCGCAGGAGGAAGACCCCGAGGTCGGCCGGCGACGGATGCGTGACGAACTGGTCACCCTGCTGCTGGCCGGGCACGAAACCACCGCGAGCACGCTGAGCTGGACCTTCTTCCTGCTCGACAGGCATCCGACGGTGTGGCAGAAGCTGCACGACGAGGCCGTCGAGGTGCTGGGCGACCGGCAACCGGAGTTCGAGGACCTGCACCGGCTGACCTACCACTCGATGGTGGTGGAGGAGGTGATGCGGCTCTACCCGCCGGTCTGGATCCTGCCTCGGCTGGCCCAGGCCGACGACGAGATCGGCGGCTACCACGTGCCGGCCGGTGCCGACGTCGTCATCGTTCCGTACACCATGCACCGGCATCCGCGGCTGTGGACCGACCCGGAGCGTTTCGACCCGGAACGCTTCAACCCGGCGCGGACCAGCAACCGCCCGAACTACGCCTACATCCCGTTCGGTGCTGGGCCGCGCTTCTGCGTCGGCAACCACCTCGGAATGATGGAGGCGGTGTTCGCCATCGCCTCGGTGGTGCGCAAGCTGCGGCTTACGATCCAGCCCGGTTACCGCGTGGTGCCCGAACCGATGCTGTCGCTGCGGGTGCGTGGTGGGCTGCCGATGCTGGTCTCGAACCTGGCCTGACACCGGCCCACCGCCGGCGGCGGCTGCCGCCTCGAAGCGCAAGATCGGCCCGGCACCCTGAAGGTGCCGGGCCGATCCGTTCCGCGCTGATCGCGCCCCTGCGAGTTGCCGGCGGCGGGGTGGTCTACCCGCCGGCGCGACCGCAGGACCGGCACATGCCGAAACCCGGGCGGATGCACCGTCCCCTCTGCATCCGCCCGGGCAGTCCGGGCCCTCCTACCGCTGGCGCCGCTCTCGCGGGTCAGGTCACCACCAAGCGGGCGTCCCCGGCCCAGGAGCGTTCCGAGCCGGCGGCACCGACCGTGCTCGGCCGCTGCCAGTCCGCCTTGTCCCGCGCACGGGGTGCACTGCAGCCGGCCGGTTCCCGGCTGTCCAGCTCGGGCAACGCCAGCAGGATCGGCAGGTCGGTCAGCCGCGGCGGACGCAGCTCGACGTGCGCGGTGGCGGTGCGGCCGGCCACTACCTTGACCGGTCGGCTGGCAGCAACCAGCAACGGCTTGCGCATCCAGGGACGCGGGTCCAGGTTCTGCACCGCCACCGCGGTGGCATACAGGTACCACTGGCCCTCAGGGACGGCCGGCAGCTCGTAATTGCCGGCACTGTCGAGAGTTGCGCAGACCACCGGAGTTCCCTGCGGAATGGTGCTGTCGAACAGCGACACGTAAATCCGGGCGGGCTGATCGAGCTCGGGCATGGTCACCGAACCATGTACCGCACCCGTCGGGTGTCCGGCTGCCACCGGATAGTCCGGTGCCGGAATCCCGACCTCGGACAGGTAACGATAGCGAGCCGGTGAAATCCCGACGCTCCGGGTGAAGCGGCTGGAAAACGTGCCAGGACTGTTGTATCCGACCTGGTAGGAGATGTCGGTGACGCTCATGCTGGTCTCGAGCAGCAAGTTCTTCGCCTTGTACAGCCGGATGGCGGTGAGGAACCGACCTGGCGAGGTCCCGGTGATGCTGCGGAAGAAGCGCGAGAAGTAGAAGCGGCTGAACACCGCCATATCCGCCATCTCCTCCAGCGACAGGGGTTCGTCGTACCGATCCCACATATTGGTGATCACGCGTTCGACGGCAGTTTGCACAGTTCCTCCTTGGATCTGTTTTGACCAAGCTCAAATGGGCATCGCAAAGACAATGCCACTGGACAGGAAAATGAGAATGACTAGAACAAAGTAATTTGCATTACCAGATTGTCATTGCCTGGTCGGCGATAGCGGACGCCATCGGACAGGTCGCCGAGCCATGCGGACAGGGCGCTGAGGGTTCACCGAACCAGCAAATGCGCTGACCGTCCTGGACAATGACATAATTGTGCCCACCCTGATGTCAATGTGAGTATCTGCTGCATTGACCGAGCCTTGTTGCGGCCGACCATAGCACCTTGCGTGTAAAAGAGACATACTGCCTTGATCCGTTACCCCCCGCAGTCGAGCTGTTGCAGTGGGCGGCCTTTAGTCTGCCTGCTGAGGCGCCGAAAGGGAAGTTTCGGGATGGGTTGAGCACGCGAGGAGAGGCAATCGCTGGTGTCTGCACGGGGCCTCAATAGGTGCCCTGTCAGGGGGCCGGTAGCCGCAGGCTCGGTGCCACCTGGCCTGCGCGCGGGAGGACCTCGCAGTCCCGCCGGCTGCCCGGCTCGCGCGTCGTCGAGACAGCTGCCGAGCTGCTCCGCAGCTCCTCCGGCCGGCCGTCTCGATTGTCTGCCGAGACTGCACGCTGACTAACGGAACCGCACTTGCCGGCTGCAAGCGAGCACGCCACTGACAAGCGAATTACCTTCATATACAGGGGTTTTATCGCTCATCGTTGCGATCGGGCGACGGCTCGGGCGATGACCTGTCCGATGTTGCAGGCGGCTCTACGACGCACCGCACTAGCCGTTGAAGGATGTCCGATTTGCGCGGGAAGGACGCCACCCGTGGCCGGGCGCCGGGCACTCGCCGGTGGCTCGATCACTGGCCGGCGAGAGGCGATCCGGCGTGATCGGCACTTGTAAAGTGGTCAAGAATTCGCCGCGATGTAGCCTGGCTGCGGGCGGTTCCGAGGCAGATAATCCACGCATATCACGACTGCTGCCCATTACATAGTTCGTCGCTAACCAGAATTGCGTTTGTGGAATTGACGGACCGCAGTACCCGCCGGAAATACCGAAACTCCAGCCGTGGCACAAATACGCTGATCTGCAAATCCCACTCGCTTCTGCGAGCCATTCCTATCAATGCGCACGAGGCAGGTCAGGGAGTCGATGGTTTTCCGTTGGCACACCGCTCGACATTCGCCCCGATGAAAGTCCTATAATTGTGCCCGCAGCGATAGGGCGGCAATATTGGCGCTCGCACATCAGGCTGCCACTGTGCGGAGCCTGCCATAGCTAGCGTACCCACACGGTTGGGCAGGATGTCTTAGATTTGAATCGGGTGTGGCCCTTACCCGAATCGAAACTATTACCGGCACCGGCCGGTGTGAACAGTCGCCACGACCCTAAATTGTGCGCCCGAGAAACCCATTGCAAGATCGTTCTGCCGTGACTGCAGCAGGTGGGGCACCGAGCGGGCGCCGACGGGCTGGTGGCCTGACCGGTGCTCCTGGCCGGCCGGGCATCTCCACAGCACTCGTGAAGATGCTGAGCCCGCAGCTGCGCCAGCACGATGCTTCTGCCGCGTCGAGCAGTGGCCGCGGTACGGAATGCAAGCGCGCTGCCAGCGGTCCGGCTGCCACCAGCCAGGCGGTCACCCGGTCCGCGGAAGGAACCCCCCGACATGCGCGACGACGCCGAGGTAGCCGTGCTGGGCGCCCCCGGCAGCCTGGGCACCGTGCTGCTGCGGTTGAACCGGCCCGCCGTGCGCAATGCCCTCGACGCCGCCCTGGTCGACCGGCTCGGTGCGCTCCTCACCGAGCTGGACGACGATCCGGACGTCCGGGCCGTGGTACTGACCGGATCGGCGCCGGGTTTCTGCGCGGGATCCGACCTGACCGAACTTGCCGGGCTACCGGTGGCCGAACGAATTCGCCACGAGGCACGCACCGGCTACCTGGCCCGGACGCTGCAGCAGCTCAGCATCCCGGTGGTCGCGGCGGTGGAGGGTTTCGCCCTGGGTGGTGGCTTCCTGCTGGCGACCAGCTGCGACATCGTGGTCAGTGCCGTCGACGCTCGCTGGCAGCTGCCCGAGGTGGGACTCGGCTGGGTCCCGCCGTGGGGGTTGCAGAGCCTGCTTGCCCGGGTCGGCCCGGCCGCCGCCCGGCGACTGGCGTGGGGCGAGCAGGCACTGTCCGGACAGCGGTTACACGAGCTGGGCGCGGTGGACGAGATCTGCGAACCGGGCCGCGCGGTGCAGCGCGCGACGGACGTCGCGGCCCGGCTCGCCGCCCTGCCGCCGCACGCGGTCGCGTCCACCAAGCGGGCGTTTGCCGATGCCGGCGCAGGTTCGGCCGAGGGGCTGGATGCCCGGACCGCATGGATGTTCGGCCTGGACTGCTCATCCGCTGCCGCCCAGCTCAGCTTCGCCAGGTTCGTCCGGCCCGGCCGTGACCAGCCCCGATGAGCCGGCTACCGCGGTCGGCGAGCAAGGTCTGCGATCTGGACAGCGCGGTGGCCCTGATCGGCGATCGCCAGTCGGTGGCCTGCACCGGCGTGCTCGGCTGGGTCACCCCGGACGCGGTGCTGCGGGCACTCGCCGAACGCTTCGAACGAACCGGCTCGCCACGCGAGCTGGACTTCTTCTTTCCCTGTGCCACCGGGGACGCGATGGGCATCGCCGGCATGGACCGGGTCGCCCGGCCGGGCCTGATGCGCCGGATCGTCTCCGGGTCCTACATCAACCCCCGCCATCCGGTGACCGGCTCCCGGCCGGCGCTGACCGGCCTGATCCAACGCAACCAGGTGGCCGCGCACAGCTGGCCGATCGGTGCCTGCGTGCACTGGCTGCGCGAGGTCGCCCGGGGCGGCCCGGGCTACCTGACCCGGATCGGGCTGGGGACCTATATCGACCCCCGGCACGGCGGCGGCAAGCTCACCGGCCTCGCCGAGGACGGCCTGGTCGAGCTGGTGCGCTTCCGCGGCGAGGACTACCTGTTCTATCCCAGCCGGCCGCTCGACATCGGGATCCTGCGAGCCAGCTCGGCCGACGAGGACGGCAACCTGTCCTTCGAGGACCTGCCGCTGACCTCGGTGAACCTGGCGCTAGCCCTGGCGGTCAAGGCCAGCGGCGGAACGGTGATCGCCCAGGTCGGCAGGATCGTGCCGCGCGGCAGCCGGGCCGCCCAACAGGTCCGGATCCCGGGCGTGCTGGTCGACCACGTGGTAGCCGTGCCGGGCCAGCCGGTCGGCACCGATGTGCAGTCCGGCACCGGATACCTGGCACCGGTGCCGGACCCGGTGGCCCGGCTACCCCGAGTGCCGCCCGGGGCGGACAAGGTGATCGCGCGCCGGGTGGCCCAGGAGATCCGGGCCGGCGAGACCACCATCCTGGGATTCGGCGGCTCCTCCGACGCGATCCTGGTGATGGCCGAGGACGGTGCCCTCGACGACGACCGGCTGCACGACTACGTGCTGACCACCGAGCACGGTCCGTTCGGCGGCGTGGTGATGAACGGCTGGCAGTTCTCGGCCAACTACTCACCGGAGGCGCTGCTGGACGGCGCGTCCCAGTTCGACTTCATCCACGGCGGCGGCTGCGACTTCGCGGTACTCGCCTTCGCCCAGATCGACGGTGCCGGCAAAGTCAATGTCAGCCGGTTCGGGTCGGCCGCGCCGGGTGGCGGCGGCTTCACCGACATCGCCGAGAGCGTGCGCCGGGTGGTCTTCGCCGGCACCTTCACCACCCAGGGCCTGGAGGTGGAGAGCACCGACGGGCGGTTGAGCGTTCGGCAGGAGGGCCGGATCGCCAAGTTCGTCGCCGACGTGGAGCTGGTGACCTACCGGGCCGGAGCCGGCGTCCGGCGCGGCCAGCAGGCCCGCATCATCACCGAACGCGCGGTCTTCGACATCACGGCCGGCGGCGTCGTGCTGGTCGAGATCGCGCCCGGTGTCGACCTGCGGCGCGAGGTGCTGGACCGGATGGGCTTTCCGGTCGCCGTTGCCGAACCGTTGCCCACCATGGACCCGGCGCTGTTCCGGCCATGACACCAGCCGCCGCACGTCCGGCAGAATGTCGCTGGCCGGTGCTGGGCCGTGCGGAGAGGCGGAACGGATGACTGCGACCCGGGTGATGTCGGTGCCGGTATCGGGTGCCCGGCTGTACTGCGAGGTCGTCGGCGACGGGCCGGTGCTGCTGCTGGTCGCGGGCGCGGCTGGGGACGCCAGCACCCTGGCGCCGCTGGCCACCCGGCTCTCGGCAAGCTATCGGGTGGTCACCTACGACATGCGGGGCCTGTCCCGAAGCGTGCTGGACGGTCCGGCCGAGGACACTCCCATCGGGCTGCTCGCCGACGACGCCTACCGGATCCTGATCGCGCTCGGCGGGCAGCCCGGCCATGTCTTCGGTACCAGCGGCGGCGGCCTGGTGGCGCTGGAACTCACCGCCCGGCATCCCGACCTGGTCCGGACCCTGATCGCGCACGAGCCCGCCGCGACCGCCCTGCTGCCGCATCCGCAGCAGTGGCTGGACTTTCTCGACGAGCTGGCTGAGCTGTACCGGCAGCACGGTGCCGGGGTGGCGATGGGCCGGTTCCTCGACGGTATCGAGGCGGTACCGGGGCCGGGTACCTCCCGGCTCGGGCAGCTCGTGCTGCCGCCGGTCCCGCTCGACGAATCCCGGATGTCGCCGCGGACCCGCGCCTTGATGCGCCGGGCACAGGCGAACATGGAGCGGTTCTTCGAACATCACATCCACCAGGCGGCCCGCTACCGGCCGGACGTCGCGGCACTGGAGCAGGCGGACAGCCGGATCGTGATCGGCGTCGGTCAGGACTCCGCCGGCCAGGCGGCACACCAGGCCGCCCTCGAGGTGGCCGGCCGGCTCGGCCTCGGCGTCGTGGACTTTCCCGGCGACCACCAGGGATACGCGACCAAGCCGGCCGAGTTCGCTGCCACGGTGCAGCAGGTGCTCGCGGCCGGCTGACCGTCCCGCCCCCGGCGGCGCACCGGCGAAGAGGCGTGCACCCCCCGAGCGGCGCACCATCGTCGCAGGGCCGCACCCGCCGGCGCGGTCCGCCAGCACGCCCGGGCCGGCAGGGGAGGACCACCAGATGCCCAGCATCGACCGGCCGGAGGGCATTCCCGCAGACCGCGCTGTCGAATCGCCGCTGGACATCATCCGCAAGCTGGTCTCCTCACCCGGCCGCACCGATCCCTACCCGTACTACGAACTGCTGCGGGCACACGGCCCGGTGGTGCCGGTGCGGCCCGGACTGACCGTCGTCGTCGGCTACGCCGAATGCGATGCCGCCCTGCGCGACAACCAGCTCCGGGTGCAGGACGGCCCCAGCTACGACGCCATCTATCCCGACTGGCGTGCGCATCCGGCGCTGCGCGGCTACATCGACTCGATGCTCTACCGCAACCCACCCGACCACGCCCGGATGCGCAGGCTGGTCAGTGGCGGCTTCACCCCGCGCCGGGTCAGCGGCATGCGCACCGCCGTCGAACAGCTGACCGAGGAGCTGCTGGACCGGCTGGCGGTCGCCGGTGCCGGCGGTGCGCCGGTGGAGTTCGTCGCCGAGTTCGCATCCCGGCTGCCGATCGCGGTGATCAGTGCGCTGCTCGGCGTTCCCGATACCGACCAGGCCTGGTTCCGCCGGATCGCCGCCGACGTGACGATCGCGCTGGAGGGGATCACCAACTCCGCCGAGCTGGCGGTGGCCGACCTCGCGATGACCGAACTGTCCGACTACTTCGTGGCCCTGGTCGAGCGTCGCCGGACAGCGCCGGTCGACGACGTGGTCAGCGCCCTGGTGCACGCTCATGAACAGCTCTCCGAGCAGGAGCTGGTGGCGAACATGATGCTGTTGCTGACAGCGGGTTTCGAGACCACCAGCTTCCTGCTCGGACACTGCCTGCTGCTGGCACTGCACACCCGCGGGCATGCCCGGCGGCTGCGTACCGAGCCCGGCTTCGAGGTCGGCTACGTCGAGGAGATCCTGCGATACGAGGCGCCGGTGCAGGCCACCAGCCGGTGGGCGGCCGCCGAGGTCGACCTGCTCGGCCACCTGATCCCCGCCGGAACCAAGGTGGTGCTCATCCTCGGTGCCGCCAACCGCGACCCGCGCCGGCATTCCCGCCCGGACCGGTTCGATCCCGACCGGGGCACCGGCCAGCCACTGAGCTTCGGTGCCGGCAGCCACTTCTGCCTCGGCGCGCCGCTGTCCCGGATGGAGGCGCAGATCGCGTTGCCCAGGCTGCTGCGCCGGTTTCCGGACCTCACGCTGGCCGGGCCGCCGGTGCGCCGCGACACCTGGGTGGGGCGCGGCCTGGACCAGTTGCCGATCCGGCTGGGCTGACGCCGACCGGGGTCGCGGCCGGTTGCCGCCGGCCGGCGGTCAGGATGCCCGGCTGACCGCCTTGCGGGCCAGCCACAGATCGTGGGCGGCCCGCACCCTGGCCCACAGCGCGTCGAGGTGCTGCGGTGCCATCCCGGTCAGCCGGATACCGAAGATGCTCTCGAGCGCGTCCTGCCACTCCAGCCGGGAGTCCAGCTCGCGCACCGTCCGGCCGGTCCCGTCGACGTGCCGCAGCAGGCAGCCGGTCAGCGCGTCGATGCTGTCGGCGGAGCGGCGCATCACGGTCAGCGCCCGCACCAGGCGGGACTCCGGTGAGGTCACCAGATAGTGGTGCCAGTGGGCGAACTCGCGTTGCCGGGCGACCACCGGCCGGATGTCGATGCCGGTCACCGAAGCCCGCGGGTCGAGGTCCAACCGTAGACCGCCGGGTTCGGTGCTCGACCCGCTCAGCCGATAGCTGAACGGACCCTGCTGGTAGCTGCCCGGCCGGGCCGGCAGCGGTTCGTGCAGCCCGTCACCGAGCCCGACGTCGACCAGCCAGCGGGTTCCGTCCAGCTCGACCGCCAGGGCCAGGTGCGGCGCGACATCGGCGTTCACCGCGGGCATCGTCGCGCTGGCCTGGACCCCGCAGGCATGCCGGCTGACCTGGTAGCCGAGCGCGGCCAGCAGCACCGAGAACGCGGTGTTGAGTTGCACGCAGTAGCCGCCGCGGCCGGCCAGGATCCGGTTCACCGCATGGTGCGGTTGCACCGAGGTCCAGCGTCCCAGCTGGACGTCGACCACCTCGTAGGGGATCCGCTCGACATGAGCGCGGTGCAGGGCGAACAGGGCCGCCACCGACGGCTGGCCGGGATCGGGAATGCCCAGTCTGCGCAGGTAACCGTTCACGCCCTCGGCAGAGATGGCGGCCATCGACTCTCCTTGCGGATCTGCGCACGGTGCCGGGCCCGAGGGCACCGTCTTCATGGTGGCGGTCGCACCGCCGGTCATCGTCTTCGACCGTGCTTACCGCGATGGGAAAGTCCACCGCGATGGGAAAGTCCACCGCGATGGGGGGAGGCCCACCGCGATGGGGGGAGGCCCACCGCGATGGGGGAGGCCCACCGCGATGGGAACTCCATCGGCCGGTTCGGATTGCGCACTGGGGGAGAGGCCTGCCCACCGGACAGGCCGGAGGATTGACCAGCCCGGCAGGGCTTGCGTTCTTCGGCACGCCTGCCGGCTCAGCACCGCGGCACCACGTCGAAGGGTCAGGACGATGATCGACCCTTCCCAGTTCGGTATCCCGACCGTCGAACAGCTGCCGGTCGAGCCGGTGCCGGCCGAACAGCTGCCGGCCGGGATCGCCACGGCAGGGGCCTGCGTCACCGCTCGCTGGGAGGAGCAGCTGCCGCAGCTGATCCACCGGTTGGGACTGGCCACCGACGGGGTGGTACAGGTAGGTGCGCACGTCGGGCAAGAGGTGGCGGCCCTGACCCGGTGCGGTTTCCGCCGGCTGGTGATGATGGAACCCAATGTCGATCACCTCGCGGCGCTACGCCGGCAGCTGCACCTGCATCACCGCACGGCCGGCCTGCCCGAACCGTGCCAGGGCCTGCCGGCGCACGAGGTGGTGCCCGCCGCGGCCGGCCGGGAGCGCGGCCAACTGGTGCTGCACGTCACCGAGTACGACCAGCAGTCCAGCTTGTTGATGCCGCTGCTACCGATGGCGGTGATCCGCCAGGACACCATCGCGGTACTGCCGGTCCGTGAGGTCCAGGCCGGTTGCAATGCGCTGGTGATCGACGCCCAGGGTGCCGAGCTGGAGGTGCTGGCCGGTACCGACCTGACCCGGTTGCAGCTGGCGGTCATCGAGGGCAGCACCTCGGCCCGCTACAGCGGCGGAGCCACCCTGGAGTCGATCGGCACCTACATGCGCGGGCTGGGCTGGCGCCAGGTCGCGGCCTGGGCCCACGTCCGGCCCCACGTCGTCGACGTCGCCTGGTTGGCGCCCGAGCACCAGCTGGTCGCGACGCCGGGTTGAGCTGCTCCGCGGCCGTGCGCCGGCGCGGGCAGCGGGCTCACCAGTGGAAGGTATGGGCGAATTCGGTGAGGAGTTCCGGATTGCCGACCACCTGGATGTCGCCGCTCTCCAGTGCCTCCGCCGGCGTGATCCGCCGCATCAGCAGGGGAGCGAGCGCGTGCTCGGTCTTGATCACCAGATCGGGATCGGCCGGCGGCCCGTCGGTGACGTCGAGCTCGCCGTCCTTCACCGTCACGCCGAGGACTACATCGGTGATGTGCAGCTCGTAGGTCGCCGGGGTGGGCTTCGAGGACTCGGTGACCGCGGTCTGGTAGCCGGCCCGCATCGCCATCATCAGCGAGCTGGCGGTGTAGATGTCGCCGGGTTCCGGAGCCTCCATCGACTGCACGCCCCAGCGGCCCAGTGCGATCAGGATGTCGTCGAGTTCGCGGCCGTATTCGGTGAGTTCGTAGACCACCGCGGTCGCCGGGCGGGGCAGGATCCGCCGCTGCAGGACCTTGGCCTGCTCCAGCTCTTTCAGGCGCGCCGACAGCACATTGGTGGGAATGCGGGGCAGGCCCTGACGCAGATCGGTGAAGCGCTTGGGGCCGGCGAGGAGGTCGCGGACGATGAGTAGTGCCCACCGCTCACCGACGATCTCCAGGGCGCGACTCACCCCGCAGATCTGTCCGTAGCTTCTTCGCGCCATAGGCCGGGACTCTACAGGTTACTTTTTTTGAAAGAGCGCGATCATGCGCAAAATGTTCAGAAATATCCGGGAGCGAAAGTCTGGATTTGCCAACGTTTGCTCTGGCTGGCTGGCAGTGAGCGTACGCCCTGCAGTCAACCGGATCCAGACCCCGCTGTGTCCGGAGTGTCGACCACCTCCCACCCGGACAGCCGGCGGCGGGGTGTTCTGAGTCGAACACCCCGCCGCCGACTGGCGATTCTCCGCCGATCGTCACCCCACCCGCTGCCGGCTCAGCCCTCGCCGGCCGCGCCGTTGACCAGCGCCCGGGGCTGGCCGCCCGCGCTGGACGTGATCTCGAACTGGGCCAGCGCCGCCCGCAGCGGCTCGGGCACCCGGGTCGGCTTGGTGTCGGTGTTCGGGCCGCGCATGCATGCGATCCGTTGCCGCCCCCGGGCGATCAGCTCCTCCAGACCGTGCCGCAACCGGACGTAATCGAAGGCAAAACCGATCTGGGTCTGGGTCAGGTCCTCCAACCGCATCCGGATCGAGAGTTCGTCGAAGGCCCCGATCTCGACCATGAACTCGCACTCGACCTTGAGGGTGAACAGCTTGAGGTCGTCGCGCAGATCCTCCAGCACCGCCGGTGCCCGATCCCGCAGGAACATCTCACGGCACCGGCCCTGCCAACGCAGGTAGTTCACGTAGTACACGTTGCCCACCAGGTTGGTCTCCTCGAAGCCGACCAGGTGCCGATACTCGTAGTACTTCTCCATACTCAACTCCCGTCCTCGGCGAGCATGGTGAAGACCACCGGCTCGGCTACGTCGTGCACCGTGGTGCAGAACGTGGCGATTCGTGCTGAACCCGACCGCAGGTCGACCCAGCGGTCGGTGCTCGGTTCGCCGACCGTGATCGGTTCGATCCGAGCCCGGCCGACCTTGCGCAGACACTCCACCGCTCCCCAGACCCGGGTGGCGGCCACCGACAACTCCTCGCAGCGCTCGCTGGACAGCAGCTGCGCCAAGGCGAACGGCTCCTGGCCGAGCAGGTCCGCCCAGTCCTGTTCGGACCGGGTGCTCACCACCTCGACGTCGCAGCTGACCGGCTGCGGACCGCCGGCGACCACGAAGGTGAGCCCGGCCGAGTGCGAGGACGAGACCTCGACGCCGCCCCCGACCTCGGGTTTGCCGTCCGGGCGGTAGCGCACCGCTGTCGGCTCGCCCAGTGCCCAGGCGAGTGCCTTGGCGGTCTGCTCCCGGCGCGCGGCCTGGCCATAGGCCGGATGGCCGCCGTCGGGTACCACCGCGCACCGCAGGCCGATGCCACCCAGGTTCGGCTCGGTACGCCGTTCCAGGTACGGGCCGAGCAGGCCGGCCAGCCACGGACCCGACCCGTCCTGCTTGCGGACCGCCTGCAACCGCAACCCCTCCCACCGCTCGACCAGCCTGCCCGCCGGATCGCGGACGTCGAGGTCATAGAGATAGGTGTCGCCGTCGCGGTGGCGCTCCACCGCGTGCAGGATGAGCGCCTCGGTGTCCTGCACCGAACGCCGGTCGGCCAGGTACAACCGCTGGATGCCGGCCGGCAGCAGGGTGGCGTCCGGCACGCAGCACTGGATGCTGTGCATCAGGGCGTCCCGGGTGCCGGGATCGGCCAGCACCAGGTCCTGGGCGAGAAAGCCCGCGAACCAGTCCGCGGTAGCGCGGTTGCGGATCCGGGCGGTGCACCCGGTGGCGGCCAGTTGCTGGTAGCCCAGCAACCGCTGGAACCGGGCGCCCTGGAACAGCACCGGACCGTAGAGGTCGCGGCCCGGGTCCAGCGGCAGCAGCTCCGGCCGGGCGGGCGGACCCACCGTCTCGGGCAGGCTGATGGAGTACCGCAGGGTCGCCCGGAAGTGATCGGCCTGGTAGCCGGTGTCGCTGCTGCGGATGACCGCGTCGACGTCACCGTCCTCGTTCACCAGGGCCGCGACCCGGATGGTGGTCTGGCCGTCGAGCGGCACCACGATCGGCCGCAGGAACTCCACGTCGGTGAGCACCGGTGGCCGCTCGTTGCCGGTCAGCGCGCTGGCGGCCTGGGTCATCGCCTCCATTCCCAGCACCGCCGGGAACAGCAGGTCGCCGTCGAGCAGGTGGTCGGGAAGGTAGAGGTCACCGCTGGCCGACAGGTCGGCGTCGGCGACCAGCTCGATGCCGGGGTAGTGCACCTGCGCCCGGTCCAGGAACCGCAGCAGCGGAAGCTCCTGCTGTTCCAGGGTGATCGTCGGCAGTCCCTCGGCCCGTCCCATCACCACCATGGCGGTGGGTGCGGCCGGGTCGGCGAGCACCCGGTTGAGGATCTCGATGCCCTCCTCGGTTCGGATCGGCGAGATGCCCTCGCGCATCAGCGACTCCAGCACGCCGAGCCGCTCACCCATGCCCGACCCGGACCAGACCGACCATTCCAGCGCCACGCACCGGCAGCCGGGGTACTCCTCGGCCACCCGGTAGGTGAGCTCGGTCAGCCAGTCGTTGGCGGTGGCGTAGTCCGCCTCGCCGCGCAGGCCGGCCCGGCCGATGATGCTGCCGAAGGTGATCAGCAGTTTTAGCGATGCCGGATCGGTCGCTGCCAGCACCGCCTCCAAGCCGCCGATCTTGGGCGCCAGCGTCCGCTCGAAGGCGGACTGGTCGAGGTTGAGCAGCGAGTTCGGCTCGTTGCGTCCGGCACCGTGCAGGACACCGGTGACCGGTCCGAGGGTGTTGCGGATCTCCTCGACCGCCGCTTTCACCTCCTCGGCGGAGGTGACGTCGGCCCGCACGTAGCAGTGCCGTACGCCGGCGGCAGCCATCCGCTCCAGGTTGGCGGCTAGCTCGGTATCGGCGTCCGGGCCGGACCTGCCGAGCAGGCCGATCGCGGCACCGGTGCCCTGGGCCAGGGACAGCGCGCACTCGGCCGTGATGCCCTTGCCGCCACCGGTGACCAGCAGCACATCCTGCGCGCCCAGCGGCGGCCGGCCGCCGTCGGCCAGCCGTACCGGCCGCAGCACCGGCACCCGGCGGGTGCCGTCGGCGTCGTAGTTCACCTCGGAGAACCCGGCGGTCGCCGCGACGTCGGCGACGATGCTGCGCACCGCGGCCGTCGCCTGTTCGGCTGCCAGGTCCGCCGGAAGCGGCAGGGTGACCACCGTGGTGGCAACCGCCGGCGCTTCCAGGCAGAGGGTCTTGGCGAGCCCGGCGGCACCGCGCCGGTCTCCGACCACCACGAACCGGGCGGGTGCCGGCAGTGCCAGCACCGCGCGGGCCGCGGCCAGCATCAGCGGGACGTGGTCCTCGTCGCAATCGCGCGGCAGGCACAGGGCCACCCCGCTGCCGAGGTCGGCACGGCGCAGCGCCTGCCGCAGCTCGGCGGCCAGCGGGTGCCGCTCGCTGGCGAACACCTCCCAGTCGCCGCTGCCGGTGGGGCCGGCGGCGGGTCCGGCGGCTGCCGGCATCTTCGCGATCCCGAAGGCCCGAACCCAGGGCGCGACGCCCAGTGCGGCACTGGCCGGCTCGTCCGAGTCCAGCGCGCTCTCACCCAGCTCGTCGAGCAACTGGGCAAGCTGGGCCAGGGTCGAGGTGGCGAAGGTGGAGGTCGCCATCGGAGCGGTCAGGCCCAGCTCGCGCGAGGCCTGGTTGACGATCTGCCCGACCGTGATCGAGCTCAGGTGCAGCTCGTCCAGCGGATGGCTGGTGGCGCTGACCGCCTCCAGCGGCAGTTCGGCACGCTCGGCGGCCAGCCGGCGGAGCACGTCGAGCGCGCTCTGCCCGGACGGCGCCGGTGCCGCTTCACCGGGCTCCGGCTCGGCGGCCGGCGGGCTCGCCACCCGGGCGGACGGGGCCGGCTCGGAGACCGGCTGCCGCACCAGCGCGGCAGCGCCGCCCGGAACCGGCTGCAGCCCCGGGAAGCCGGCCCCCAGCTCGTCCACCGGAGCCTGCTCGCAGGGGCTGGCGAAGAACCGGAACTCCTTGCCGATCTCCAGCGTGCGGCTGAACCGGTCCCGGTACAGCTCGGCCGGCCGGACGTCGGCACCGAGCACGTAGCACGCGGCCACCGCCCGGAACAGTCCGGCGAGGGAGTTGCTGTCGGTCTCGAGCGAAACCGTCGGCATGAAGGGGACGATCTCGCTCGCCAGCCCGCGCAGGACGGTGCCGGGTCCAACCTCGAGCAGCAGGTCGACCTCGCCGGCCAGCGCGGTCACCGCCTCGGCGAAGCGCACCGGCTCCCGCACCTGGCGGGCCAGCAGGTCGGCCAGGTCGGTGTCGGCGGGCAGCTGGGCACCGGTCACGGTGGACAGCACCCGCCGGCGCACCGCCGCGAACCGGTCTGCCGAGAGATAGTTGTGCAGTGCCTCGGCGGCCGGAGCCACCAGGTCTGAGTGGAAGGCGTGCGAGACCGGCAACCGCATCGCGGTCAGGCCCTCGGCGCCGGCCCTGGCGCAGACCCGGTCCACCGCCTCGACCGGACCGGACACCACGGTCTGCTTGGGACCGTTGTAGCCGGCGATGACGACCGGTTCGCCGTCCAGCAGCGGCTCGACCACGTCGGCCGGGCTGAGGATGCTGGCCATGGCCCCGTCGGTGGTGCTGCTGTCGGCCATCAGCCGGCCGCGGACTCCGGCGATCGACAGCAGCGTCGCCTCGTCGTAGGCCCCGGCCCAGTGCAGTGCGCTGAGCTCACCCAAGCTGTGCCCGGCCGCGGCGACCGCCTCGATGCCGAGCAGCCGCAGCAGTCGCAGCCCCGCCACCGACGAGGTGGCGATCCGGGGCTGGGCGGCCGCGGTGTCGGCCAGGCTGCCGGCGGGCAGCGGGTGGTCGCGGTACAGCTCGTCGACCACCGTGAACCGCCGGCGGATCGCGCCACCGTCACTGCGCCGCCCGGCACCCTGGCCGGGGAACAGCAGGCCGATCCGGGGGGTGATGGCGGCATGTCCGAGGAACACCCCGCCGTCGAGGTCGAGCACCGAGCGGGCGCCGTTGTCCAGCAACATCAGCAGCTTGCCGAGCCGCTGCTCGGCCTGTTCCGGGTTGCCGGCCAGTACCGCCGCCCGGATCGGGCGGTCGGACAGCTCCGCGGCCAGCGTGCCGGCCAGGTCGCCGAGTTCGGCGAAGGACATCTTCGGCACCATCGCCGCCAGCTGGCTGATCCGGCCCCGCAGGTCGGCGATGCTGGTGGCGTCGATGAGCAGCAGTTCGCAGTCCTGCCGGGAGCGCACCAGCCGCTCCACCTCCGGGTCGATCTCGTCGCGGCGGGGTCCGGCCGACTGCTCGAGCACCACGTGGGTGTTCATGCCGCCGAAGCCCATCGACGAGACCCCGGCCCGGATCGGGCCGTCGGCCGGCCACAGTTCAGCGGTGCTCGGCACCCGCAGTGCCGGCCGGTCCCCGAGCAGCTCCGGATGCGGATCGATGTGCCCGGTCGCCGGCGGGATCACCTGGTGGTGGATGGCGAGGATCGCCTTGATCAGCCCGCCCACGCCGGCGGCGGCCTTGGTGTGGCCGATGTTGCCCTTCAGCGTGCTGATCGCAGCCGGCGGCGCGTCCGGGTCGGCCTGCCGCCGGGCCGCGGAGAAGGCCTGCAGTTCGGTGGCGTCACCGACCGCGGTGCCGGTGCCGTGCCCCTCTAGATAGTTGACGGTCTCGAAGCCGAATCCGGCGGTCCGGTAGGCGCGTTCGATCGCCAACTGGTGCCCGGCGGCCTCCGGGCGGGTGATGCCGCCCTTGCCGTCGGAGGAGTACCCCCAACCGACGATGTTGGCGTACGGCTCGAGGCCGCGGGCGAGCGCGTCGCGCTCGCGCATCAGGACCAGCATGCCGCAACCCTCACCGGGCCAGAAGCCGTTGGAGTGCTGGTCGTAGACCCGCATCTCGCCGGTGGCCAGTGCGCCGGTCTTGGCGAAGCCGATCACCTCGAACGGGTCGATCGACAGGTCCACCCCGCCGGCGATCACGGTGTCGAGGTGTCCTTCGGCGAGCGCGTTGCAGGCGGTGGTGACCGACAGCAGCGAGGACGAGCAGGCACCGTCGACGGTGTAGCCGCCGCCGTTGAAGTCGAAGTGGTTGCAGATCCGGCCGGCGATGGTGTTGGCCAGTCCGCCGGCTAGGGTGTCCTCGTCGATCGGGGCGAACGGGGACTTGTACCGCGCCTCGAGCTGGTCGAGGAACTCGCCCAGCGCGGTGTCGTCCCAGCCCTGCTCGCGCAGGGCCGCGCCGACGGTGCGCCGGACGTAGGGCCAGCGCAACCGCATGATGCTGGCCCGGCTGAACTCGCCGGTCAGGCTGTTGCCGATCACCACGCCGGTGCCCTGCCGGTTCAGCCCCTCACCCTTGGGGAATCCGGCGTCGGCCAGCGCCCGGGCGGCGGTGTCCAGGGCGAGCCAGTGCGTCATGTCGGTGGACCGGAAGGTCGAGCCGGCCACCCGGTAGGCCACCCGGTCGAACTCGAATCCCTCGATGACGGCGGCCTTCTGGGTATAGAAGCGGTCCGGTGCGGCAGGGTCGGGGGAGTAGTAGTCCTCCAACCGCATCCGCTCGTCCGGCAGCCGGCGGAAGGCCCGGCGGCCGGCGAGCACGTTCTCCCATAGTTCATCGGGGGAGTTCGCGTCCGGGTAGCGGCAGGAGATGCCGACTACTGAGATGCGTTCCGAACTCATACTGCCACCGCCGCGGGGGTCGTCGCCGGGTGCTCAGGGACCGCGACCGCGCGGCGCTGCCTGGCCTTGCCGATGAAGTGGGCGCCCCACCAACCGAGGCCGCGCAGGGCGCAGACGGCGGTGGTGGCGAAGAACAGGGTGTAGACGACGTTGAACTCCATCAGCACCGCGTAGACCAGTGCCACCGAGGAGCCGAACATGAACTGGTTACGTGCCTTGGAGGGGGTGGTGCCCGGGTCGGTGATCATGTAGTTGGTGAACAGCACGAAGGCGATGCCGGTCATGGCGCCGAGGGCTGAGAACAGCGCGACGTCCCAGATCCAGTGCCGGATGATCGCCTGCAGGAAGAAACCGCCCATCCAGCCCACGATCAGGGCGACCCGCTTGGTGAGCATGGCGTTGATGACCGTTCCGGACACCGCGATGATCAGCGGGATCATGATCCGGAAGAAGGTGTTGGCGTTCTCCGAGAACTGGTACGGCGGGGCGATGCTGCACCAGTGGCTGAAGCACAGCAGTACTGCGGTGATGCCGAAGTTCGAGGGATTCATGAAGTGCCGCATCCGGCCGTTGATCGGCGCCTGCAGGACGTGCTTGGCGGCCACGCCGACCACCACGCCGAAGGCCACCGGCCAGAACTGGTTGTTGGCGTAGAGCAGCATGTTGACCGCGAGCGCGGTGATGTGGGAGGGCAGCAGTGCCTCATAGACGCCGCGCGCGCCGTTGCCCCGGTACTTCGGCTGCCTGCGGTAGACCCAGGCGCTGATGGTCTCGAAGACGATCTCGGTGGTGTAGCCGACCAGGACCGCGAGGAACGGCCACAGCCACGGCTGCTCGAAACCGAGCCAGGAGTAGCCGAAGATGTTGAGCACGCTGATCGAGATGGCGAAGTTGCGCAGCGCCAGGTAGCGGGGGTCGGGCGGAGCCTTGGTCTTGGCAACCACGGGTGCGGCGGGTGTCGCCGGGGTGGCGGCCGTGGGGGCCGTGCCGGCCTTGGCCTGCTGCGGAACGGTGGCGGTCATCGGCTTGAAACCTCTCGAGCGGTGTCCGACAGGACGAGGGAGTGGACGCCGGGCGTCAGTTGGAGCTGCTGCTGGTGGAATGCACCGCTGGTGTCACGCCACTGCAGCTTCACGGTCGCGGCTCCGGAGAAGGAGCCCAGGCCGAAGTGCACGTCGAAGCTGCGGTAGCCGGCGTGGCCACTGCCGCCGTCGAGCTGGGAGACCGTCGTGCCGTTCGAGGTGGTCACCGTCGCGGTCGCGCTGTAGGCCGGGGTGCCGAGGTTGGTCAGCCCCTTGCCCGCGACTGCGCTGGAGTCCGAGGCCGGTCGGTAGAGGTGCAGGTCCAGGTAGTTGCCCCGGTTCGGAGACTGGTTGGCGTAGAAGGCCGGCGGTCCCCACTGCCGGGCGATGGCCCAGTCCAGGGTTCCGGTGCCGGTGGTGTCGGCCATCGCGATGGCCCGGGTCGGGGTGGGTACCGCGGTGCCGATCTGGTCGGAGATGTTGACGTACTTGCCGTCGGAGTTCTTGGCGTAGAAGGCCATCTGCTGCCGGCCGCCGATGTCGTCACCAGGCTTGACGTTCGGCCACATGGCTGGGTTGCTGAGCAGGTCGTCGTTGGTCATGGCCATCTCCTGCAACCACGCCCACCGGTCGATGTCGCCCTTGACGAAGCCGTCGGCCTGCAGCACCGACATGTTGCCGTTGTTGAGGAAATCGGCCATCTTGATGTCCCAGCACCAGCCGGTCCAGGCCAGCCCGTACTTGGCGGCCTCCTGCTTGAACGGGGCGATGCCCCGGCTCAGCTGGTCGGCCATGTCGGCGTTGTCGTCGGCCTGGTTGATGAACATGAAGTTGCTCTCCTGCAGGCCCCACTTGGTGGTGATGTTGCTGACCCCGAGGTCGAACTTGCCGGTGTGGCTGAAGTCGGCGAAGTCTGCGCCCATGCCCTTGAACGAACCCTTGCCGAGCACGAAGGACTTGGCGGTGGTCGGGGTCCGCTGTCCGCTGGCCTCTTCGAGCCGGATGTTGCCCGGTGTCGAGCGGTTGTACAGCAGGTGGTCGTGGCCGAAGTCGTTGGCGATGTAGAGCTCGGGCAGCCCGTCACCGGTCAGGTCCGCGCCGGCGATGGCCAGCGTCCAGCCGGTGGACAGCTGGTAGGGAACCGCGGCCTGCTGCTCGACGTAGGCGGCGGTGGGCTTGTCGCCGGAGGTGGCGGAGTACCAGCGCAGCACCCGGTCGCCGCCGCCGTTCTTGGCGGTGGACAGCGAGTTGTTCATGACGACGTTGTTCTGCCCGTTCGGGTTGAGCACGTCGGACTCGGGGAAGTAGTTGCCGATGATGATGTCGGGGTGACCGTCGCCGTCGATGTCGCCGACCCAGTCGGCATCGGTGTTCCAGCGCGGGCCGTGGTAGCGGCCGTCCACCGACTGGTAGGGCAGCAGTTCCTGCGGGTGGTAGGCGCTCGGTGAGAGGGTGGTGGCCCCGGCCTTGGCCAGGAACAGGATCGGCGTGCGACCCCAGAACGACACCAGGATGTCCATCCGGCCGTCGCCGTTGAAGTCACCGGGGTGGCAGGTGGTGGGCGCCATCGCGGCATCCATCGGAAGCGGCTTGGGGTCCAGCACGAACGGTTCGAAACGGTCTGCCGCCACCGCCGTCGGCGTGTAGGTGACGACCACCGAGTTGGTCCGGGTGTCGACGATGCACATGCCGTCCGATCGGCCGTGGCCGACCAGGTCGTTGATCGCGATGCCGGCTCCCACCGAGGAGATCCAGGCCGCGATCTTGGCGTAGGCCCGGTTGACCGTCCGGATGGTGTTCATCTTCTGGTTCTCATACCCCGCCGGCATGGCGATGGGCATTTCCTTGAACTTGTACTGGGTGGCCACCGAGTCCGCCCCGTAGGTTGCGACCCGGCTCTGCGCGACCACGTACAGCGAAACCAGGACTAACGCGGCTACCAGGCCGGGGACGAGTTTGCGGAGACGTTCTCGGGATACTGCCATTTTTCACCCTTCAGGAAACCAAGATCGACTGCCGACGGTCGACGATGGGGTAGTGGAGGAGGGGCGCAACGCGACACGACGCCTGGGGCGCCCTCCCTGCACGTGGACAGGAACGAGACCTCAGGCGCCGTATCGCCTGCCTATTGCGCCGCGTACCGGGTGCTTTGTCCCGGCCCGCCTAGCGACCATCCAAGGATGCGGTGAGGGAACTTGATGATCTTCTCTTCGCGTGCCCGGCTACCAGAATTCGGTTGTTCTATTGGCAAATTGCCACACCTGGCCAAGCAAGAAGAGGTCTCGGACCTGCCGGCTGACAGGCTGCTGTCGTGCTGGTCGACGATGCATGGCGGATGGCAATGCATGCCGGCAGGAACAGCGGATCAGCCGAGGGGTAACCAGCAACCGATCCGGCGGGCAGCTGCCATGCTGGCCCACGAAGTGGCCGCGACCAGCGCCTCGTCACCGGGTTGGTGGTAGCGGAAGGCGTCGATGACCTGCTGGTCGACCTGGTAGGCGGCCAGCGCGGTGAGCAGCACCAGCCGGCCGGCGGCCCGATCCTCCGGCGGCAGCGACGACACCTCGTCCTGCACCCAGGCCCGGCTCAGCCCCGGTGGCTGACCGTCCCAGCCGGCCAGCCGGGTGTGCAGCGCAGCCTGCACCGAACCGGGTACGTACTGCTGGCCCGCCACCTCGATGGCGGCACTGGCCCGGGCGAAGGCCTGCCCGATGTAAGGGTTGCCCGCCGCCCAGTGCAGGTCCTCCGGCAACGGGGCGGCCGGCAGCAGCTCCAGCGAGGCGCCCGGCTGGTGGTCGGCCCGGGCGGCATTGCTCATGAACCGGCCGAGCAGGCGCAGCGCGCTGCCGCGTGCCGGGGCCGGAACGTTCGGCGGCAGCGGCGAGTCGGCCAGGAAGATGTCGACCATCCGGTTCAGGTAGTGGAAGGTGACGGCCACCCCGGCGATCTCCGGTGCCTGCTCCCGGGAGAACGGCACATCCGAGGCGTGGCTGTCCGGCCGGTTGACCGACCGGCGGGCCCAATGGGCGATTGCCCGGATCGCGGGATCGGGAATGGAGTCGATGGCATCGGCAGACACCGCCGCGCCGGTCGGCGAGCCGACCAGGCCGGACAGTGTCGCCGCGTGCACCGTGATGCAGTACGGGCAGGAATTGCCGAGTGAAACCGCGGCGGCCACTGCCTCCTTGGACGCCCGGGAGGCGGTGCCGTCAGCCAGCAGCGACTCGCGCAGCATCATCCAGCTGGCGGCCAGCGGCCCGGCAGCCGGTGAGTGCAGTGCCAGCGGCGGGGCGAGCATGCCGAAGTCCCGCTCGGCCTGCCGGTAGACCTGGGCCACGGTGTCGCTGCCGCCGCCGGCCCGAGCGGCGAAACCGCCCGGGCCGTCCGGCCGGACCGGCGAGACGTGCCGCACCTGGTCCAGGGACCGGCGCAGCGCCTTCTGCAGCAGGGCCGTGACCATCAGCGCTCCTCGAGGAAATGTGCGGAGTGGAGATGCCGCGCGGGTGCTGATCGGGCTCAGTCGCGAAGCAGCTGCGGAACCAGCTTGTTCGCCGCGGCCCGGGCGCTGATGTCGCCGTGCGGGGTGGGCGCCCCGTAGCTGACGTCGATGCCGCGCTGCTGGGCGGCGCGCACGATCGCCGGCATCGCCCGCTCGGCGAGCGCGGCGATGGTGTTGGCCGGGTTGACGTTGAGCGCGCACGGCACCGCCGAGCCGTCGGTGACGAAGATGCCCGGGTGGCCGCGCAGTTCGTGGTTGTCGTCCAGCGCCGAGGTCTCCGGGTCGTCGCCGATCCGGCAGGACGCCAGCGGGTGCACGGTGTACGCGCCGACCACGTCGTTGGTCCACGGCATCACCTTGGCGATGCCGTCCTTCTCCAGGATGCTCTTCACCGCGGCGTCGGACTTCGCCCAGCCGTTGAGGGTGTTCTCGGTGGGCTGGTAGCTCAACGGGCCGAGGCCGAACATCTGCTGCGAGACCCGCATCGAGTTGCCGGTCGGCGGTGGCGGGCCGAACACGCCCTCGTTGTCGTCCTCGGACATGGTGAAGGTGGTCAGCCAGGACTTCCAGTGCCGCATCATCTCCTTCTTCTCCTTGCCGAACCAGGTGTTCGGGCCGTCGAAGTCGGCGACCTGGGCCAGGATGGTGCCAAGGCCCGGCGGGAAGTACAGCTGCTCCAGGGAGAACCGGTCGTACTCGGGCAGCGAGCCGTCCAGCCAGTCCCAGCAGGCCGCCACCGGGCCCTTGCCGATCTGGCCGGCCTCGAAGGCGATGCCGTCGCCACGGTCCAGGCCCAGCACGTCGCGAAGCTTGTCCTCGTTGAGCACCGCGGTGTTGAGCCGTTCGCCGTTTCCGGAGAAGTACCTGCCGACTGCGTGCGGCATCTTGCCCAGCTGGGGCTCCGAGCGCATCAGGATCACCGGCGTCGCGGCGGTGCCGGCGGCCAGCACGATCAGCTTGGCGTCGATGGTGCCGCTGCCGGTCAGCTCGCGGTAGTCCACGTCGTGCAGGGTGTTGTAGTGCACCCGGTAGCTGCCGTCGTCATTGCGGGTGATCTGCTGCACCTCGTGCAGCGGGCGGATCTCGGCGCCGTGCGCGATCGCGGCCGGCAGATAGTTCAGCAGCAGCGAGCGCTTGGCGTCGAACTTGCAGCCCGACATCATCCAATTGCAGTTGGTGCACTTGTCGGTGTCGACGGCGGCCGGCACCGGGTTGCAGGTGTGGCCGGCATTGTTGCAGGCCGCCGCCCACACCCCGCCGGCGTAGGGCACCGTCTCCCACTTCTGCTTGCTGATCGGCAGCGACTCCGCCACCCGGTCGTACCACGGCTCGAGGCTGTCGCGGCTGATCGAGGCCGGCCACATCCGCCGGCCGATGCTGCCCTTGCGATCGAAGATGTAGCGCGGTGCCCGCGGCATGGTGGCGAAGTAGACCACGCTGCCGCCGCCGACACAGTTGCCGCCGAGCACGCTCATGCCGTTGCCGACGGTGAATTCGAAGATCCGGGTGCTGGACGAGCCGAGCTTGAAGTCCTGGTCGTAGTCCTCGGCCTCGAGCCATGGGCCGCGCTCGAGGACCGTAACCCGGGCACCGCCGGCGGCGAGGTGGTAGGCCGCGATCGAGCCGCCGAAGCCGCTCCCGATGACCAGGACGTCGGTGCTTTCGGTGCTGCTCATGCGGGACTCCCGGTCTCGGTGGTGTTGGGGTGGATCTCGGCGAGCTTGCGGCCGTAGGAGTAGCGCGGGAAGCGCCACAGGCCGTCGGGATCCGGTGGGGCGAAGCCGAGGGTGAGCAGTCCGGGGTGACCGGCGGCCAGCGCGTCGGCGGTGTGCATGTACGCGCCGGTGTCCCAGGCCATGTTGGAGAACATCACCAGGTTCACCCAGCCCTGCCGCTCGGGGTGTTCCCAGGCGGTGAGCTGCAGCACCAGCGCGACCCGCTGGTCGTAGTCGAGGCTGACGAACGCCGGCACCGTCTCGTCCAGGGCGATGTCGTTGTCCTTGGCGTAGTTCTGCGCGTGACCGTTGAGCATGGCGGCCAGGCCACCCAGCCACGGCGACAGGCCGCCGGCGTCGGAGTGCAGCAACTCCAGCGCGCCGGCTGCCACCGATCCGCCGTCGGGCGAGACCCCCGCGATCGCCCGGTCGCCGGGCCAGCGCTTGTTGCCGGGAACGATCGTGTCGGCGAAGGCCTCCAGGGTCATCACCTTGGTCTGCTCCTCGTCCGAGGTAGCCGCTTCCATCACATCTCTCCTGTCTGGACCGAGGCCGGAGCCGGGCCGGGACCGGTCAGTGCCGGTCGACACCGCCCCGTGCCGATCAGTGCCGGCCCGTGCCAGCGCCGGCCCGCGCGGGCTAGGGCTGAAACCGCCGGGGAATCGAAGCCGGTCAGCGGGCGAACTGGCCGGGGCGGCGGCCCTCGCCGGCTGGCCCGCGGTAGGCCTGGGCGATGTCGAGCCAGTGCTCGGCATCCGGGCCGACGGCACTGAGCGCGAGGTCGTCACGGTGCCGGCGCCGGGTGACCAACAGGCAGAAGTCCTCGGCCGGCCCGGTGATCCGCTGCCGGGCGTTCTCCGGCCCGAACTGCCAGAGCGCACCGGACGGCGCGGTCAACTGGTAGCCGAACTCCACCTCGGGTGTCGGCTCGTTGCGGGCCAGGTAGCCGAAGTCCCAGACCCGGACGGCGAAGGCCACCAGGAACCGGATGCGGTCGGTGCGGACCGGGGTGACACCGAGCGCGTCGGCGATGTCCTGGCCGTGCGCGAACGCCTCCATCATCCCGGCCATCATCAGCACCGAGGGTGGCAGCGGATTGACCAGCCAGGGCACCAGCTGGTCAGCGGGGACCGAGGACAGCGACGTGACCGCGGTTCGCCGCTCGGCCTGCCAGCGATCGAAGAGCACCTTGGGCGGATCGGAGAGGTATTCGCCCAGGGCGTTGGCCACGTTGGCCGTGAAGTCCTGGCTCAGCCGCGACATCAGCGCGCGGAAGCCTTCCGGATCGGAACCCGCCAGGCCCGCCACCTTGAAGGTCGCCGCCAGGTGCGCGACCTGGTGGGCGATGGTCCAGCCCGGCGCCGGCGTGGCAAGCTGCCACTGCTCGTCGTCCAGCCCGGCCAGCATGGCGTCGAGTTCGTCGCACTCTGCCGTCAGGGCCCCGCTCGGATCCGGTTGCTGGGTCACGTGTTTGCCCGTCCTCTCACTACAGCCTGCTCGTACGGTTCGTTCCGGATCCGAGCGTGCTGGAGCGCTGCGCTGAGGGCGTCTTTGCCCTTGCCGAAGCCTGCGGTAGGGCTATCTGGAAGACGGGAGCGGTCGCAGGCGCCCTGCGAGCGGCAGTCCGGTAGGCATGATCGGCTGCGCCGGCACCGTCACCGGCCGGGGACGAACACCGCCCGGACGCAGCCGTCCTTGCGAGTGGCGAACAGCTCGTAGCCGTGCGCGGCCTTGGCCAGCGGCAGGACGTGGGTGGCCAGGTGCCTGGTCTGCAACTGGCCGCGCATCATCCGATCCAGCAGCATCGGGATGTAGCGGTGGCCGTGCTGCTGCGCGCTGCGCAGCGTGAGTCCCTTGTTCATCACCGCGCCCAGCGGGAACTTGTCGACCACGCCGCCGAAGAACCCGAGCACGAAGACGCTGCCGCCCTTGCGGCAGCTGAGGATCGCCTCGCGGACCGCCAGCGGCCGATCGGTGCCCGGCCGGCGCTGCTGCTTGAAATGGTCGTAGCCGTACAGGGTGGCCGAGTTGCCGGCGGCCATACCGACAGCCTCGATGCAGACGTCCGGCCCGCGGCCGCCGGTGCGCTCGCGCAGCTCCGCGGGCACGTCGGTGCGCCGGAAGTCGAGCAGCTGCGCACCGGTGCGCCGGCCGACCTGCTCCAGCCGCTCCGGCAGGCCGTCGATGACGATCACCTCGGCGGCGCCGAGCGTTCTGGCGGCCTGGGCGGCCAACTGGCCGACCGCGCCGGCCCCCCAGATCGCCACCACGTCGCCGGGTTTCACCCCGCCGAGCTCAGCGCCCATCCAGCCGGTGGGAGCCGCGTCGGAGGCGAACAGCGCGGTCAGGTCGTCCACCTCGTGGGGAATCGGGAACATCCCCTGGTCGGCGTAGGGAACCCGCACGTACTCGGCGTGGCTGCCGGCGAAGCCGCCCAGTGCGTGCGAGTAGCCGAAGCACCCGGCCGGGGCGTAGCCCCACAGGCTCTCGGCCACCGCGGGATTCGGATTGCCGTTGTCACACAGCGAGAAGAGCTGGTGCTCGCAGTACCAGCAGGAACCACAGCTGATGATCGAGCACACCACCACCCGTTCGCCGACCCGGCGCCGGCTGACCGCGGAACCGACCTCGACCACCTCGCCCATGAACTCGTGTCCCAGCACGTCACCAGGACGCATGGTGGGCAGGTAGCCGCCGAGTACGTGCAGGTCCGAACCGCACACCGAGCTGTAGCGGACCTTGACGATGGCGTCGTGGGGGTCGAGCAGCTTCGGGTCGGCAACGGTCTCGACCGACAGCTTGTTGACCCCGGCCCAGCACAGCGCCTTCACCCCACGCCTTCCTGCTCGGTGCCGCCGGTCGTCGGACCCAAGGGCAGCCCGGCCGGCCGGTGTAGAGCCGGAAGCGTTTCCTCTTCGCGCTCGTCGGCCAGGGCGGAATGCCGGTAACGCCGGCATCGGACCGCCGTTGCGGTCGCCCCCGGGGGGCGGAGCGCGGTAGCGATATCGAAAAGCCTCATAACCTGATTTCTGGCCGGCGGTAGGGGTTGCCAGGACCGACCGGTCGAGCACAGCCAGGCATGCTCCCCCCACCGGGCGCGGCGCCCGGGGTCGTGCTCAGAGACATCCGGAGTGTCCGTGACCCTTGCCGGTCCCGTCAAGGTAGCCGCCCGGGCAGGGGGTCACCCGGTGCGCACGCCCGGGGGTCGGACCAGCCCCTGCCTATGATCGGTCGGTGATCAATCGGTACCCGGACCGCGGCTCGTCGCTGGCCGACCTGGACGCCGAGGTGATCGGCTGCCGCGCCTGTCCGCGCCTGGTGCGCTGGCGCGAGCAGGTGGCCCACGACAAGCGGGCCGCCTTCCGCAGCTGGGACTACTGGGGGCGTCCGGTGCCCGGATTCGGCCCTGCGGACGCGGCGATGGCGATCGTCGGGTTGGCCCCGGCCGCACACGGCGCCAACCGGACCGGCCGGATGTTCACCGGGGACCGGTCCGGAGACGTGCTGTACGCCGCCCTGTACGAGGTGGGCCTGGCCTCGCAACCGACCTCGGTCTCGGTGGATGACGGCCTGTCGCTGCGCGGGGTGCGCGTCACCGCCCCGGTGCGGTGCGCGCCGCCGGAGAACCGGCCCACGCCGGCCGAACGCGACACCTGCCGGCCGTGGCTGGCACAGGAGCTGCGGCTGCTGCGCCCGACGCTGCGCTCGGTGGTGGTGCTGGGCGGTTTCGGATGGCAGGCGCTGCTGCCGGTGCTGGCCGCCGCGGCCTGGCGGTTGCCGCGGCCGCTGCCGGCGTTCGGCCACGGCAGCCTGGTGAGCCTGCCGGCCACTGATTCCGGCCCCGGGCTGGACCTGTTCGGGTGCTACCACGTCAGCCAGCAGAACACCTTCACCGGCCGGCTGACCCCGGCCATGCTGCGCGAGGTGCTGGCCCGGGCGGGGACTGCCGCCGGGCTGCTGCCGGCCCCGCGGGGAGCCGGCGATGGCTGAGGACCGGCCGGCCGCAGCCTCGCGCACCGCGACCGCGTTGGACCGGTTCCAGCGCCGGCACGGGTGGGCCGGATTGCCGCTCGCGGTGGTCTACAAGTTCGTCGAGGACCAGGGCAGCGTGCTGGCCGCGCTGATCACCTACTACGCCTTCGTCTCGCTGTTCCCGCTGTTGCTGCTGCTGGTCACCCTGCTCGGCTACGCCCTGCACGGCAACAAGCAACTGCAGGCCGACGTGCTCAACTCCGCACTCAGCCAGTTTCCGGTGATCGGCGAGCAATTGCGTACGAACATCGACCCGCTGCACGGCAGAGTGCTCGGACTGGTGGTCGGGATCGCCGGCAGCCTCTATGGCGGCCTCGGGGTGGCGCAGGCCTGCCAGAACGCCATGAACAAGATCTGGGCGGTGCCTCGCAACGACCGGCCCAACCCGATCAAGGCCCGCGGCATCAGCCTGTTGCTGTTGTTGCTGTTGGGCGGCGGCGTACTGGCCACCACGGTGCTGTCGGCCTTGACCACCAGCGCCGGCGCCTACGGCAGCGATCTCGGAGTGGGCGCCCGGGTGCTCAGCACGGTGCTGTCGGTGGCGGTGAACGCGGTGCTGTTCGTGGTGGCCTTCCAGCTGATGACCGCCCGGCAGATCACGGTGCGCGAGGTGCGCAACGGCGCGCTGGCCGCCGCGATCGGCTGGCAGCTGCTGCAGGAGCTGGGCACCTACTACATCAGCCATCAGCTCAAGGACGCCAGCGCCACCTACGGGGTCTTCGGCCTGGTGCTCGGGCTGCTGGCCTGGATCTACCTCGGCGCGCTGGTGATCGTGCTGTGTGCCGAGTACAGCGTGGTCCGGGCTCGCCGGCTCTGGCCGCGCAGCCTGCTCACCCCGTTCACCGACAACGTCCGGCTCACCGATGCCGACCGCCGGGCCTACGCCTCCTACCCGATGACCGAGAAGCACAAGGGCTTCGAGACCGTCGAGGTGGAGTTCCACGAGCCGGACGGACCGGCGGACGGTGAGCACGGGCCGGCCGCGCCGGACCGTCCCGACCCGCCGGGCGGCGGCTAGCGCCGTACCGGCGGCTAGCGCCGTACCGGCGGCTAGCGCCGTACCGGCGGCCTTCCCCGGACGCAGTCACGGCACCAGCTGGTATTTCTTGGAAGCGTTGTGGCTACGACTCATAGGTAGTCACTTCACTGCAGCCGGTGACGATTTCTCATTGGTATCGGTTCCAGTGCCGTCAGACGGCCGTGATCGCAATTGCCATAATGTGCTTCGGGTGCCGGTCAACGACGAAAGGGGGGCGTTTATTGCTACTTTGCGCAGTCACTTGGTAACTGAAGCACCAGTGGTCTACCAGCTTCGGTTGATCCCGGATGCGGCCCGCCGGCGCATCAGGTCCGACATCGCGGCGATCAACAGGCCGGCCAGATCCGAATCGGCCGTGACAGCGCAACCGAGTGCGGCGCGCACGCCAGCGGATGCGAGGTGGTCCCGCAGGGTCGCGGCGGCCAGCGGGCCGGCCTCGGGGCGCTCCAGCGGGATCAGTGCCACGATCTGCCGGGTGCCGTAGTGGCCGAGCAGGTCGCACGGGCCGAGGGTGGACTCCAGGGATCGACGGATCCGCTGCTCCTGTCCGGCCTGGTCGGGATCGATGATCAGCAGCGCGACCCAGCCGTGCGTGTCGTAGAGCCGCTGCTGGACCTGAACCCGCCAGGCGAGCTCTGACCACAGGCCGGTCCCGGCGTCGAAGGCGTTCTCGGCTTCGACGACACGCCGCAACGAGCCGAGGTGGACGGCGAGCAGGAGGGGCGGCGCGGCCAGCACGGTGGCCTGGTGCCAGGTCATGGCCAGCCCGAGCCCGGCGCCCATGGCCTGGGTGCCGACCTCGACGAGGTGGGCCCGAGGCACCGCCGCCAGCATTCGCCAGACCCGACGCTTGCCGGACGCCCGGATCAGCATCGCCACGATGCTGAGGTTCAGCGCCCAGAAGGTGAGCACGGCTGCCGGCAGTGCCAGCATCCCCGGTGCCGGGTGGTGCAGCACGGACGCCGCGACCAGGCACGACGCCGCGGTGGCGACGGTGCTCACGGCGTACTTGACGGGACGCCCGTTGCCGACCGCCCGGCGCGACGGCCACTCGCCGAGGTTGACCAGCACGACGAGCGCGACGATCAGCGCCGGCGGCAGCAGCACCACGCCGGCGAACGTCCACACGCCGAGCATGTCAGGCAGGCGGTCCGATACCACGGCACGCCGCAATACCTCTTTCCGTCTGAGGCAATGCGAATACACCAAACTCAGCGCAGTCAAGAGCAGGAAACTCAGTAGCTGCTCAGCCATTCAGTGTGCCGACCCGTGTGAGGGGGTGTATTTGCCATGCTGGAAAATTACAACTGGCCGTCCGTGTAACGCGCCCACGGCCACGCCGGAGGGCTCGGAACATCCGAAATGTTCCGAGCCCTGCGGCGCGCCGCAGTCAGAGGCTTCTCTGGAAGCGAAGGTCATTGTGCGCATGTACTCGAACCGGGAAAGCGGACTGGTTCCGATGTCGAAACCGGCACCGGGGTGAAAAGCGTACCCAACGTGGCGAGATATTTGGGATGGGCGGTAGTGCCCGTATCGATCGTCACAGAACGTACCCGTCGCGATGCGGATCTGTCACCACTTTCTGACAGGAACACCATCGCTGCCCTGGGACCGGCTGCTCGCGCGGCGGGCAACCGGCGGCGCGGAACCCGGACCCGGCGGCTCTCGACCCAGGACCAGCCTCGATCTGCGGTCAGCCCTCGCTCTGTGGGGCCGCACCCTCCGGCGCGGTCATCTCGTGCGCGGGCAGCGGTGCGGACAGCCGGGCCTTGGACGATTTCGCCCGGTGCCGGCGCACCGCGAAGACCGCCAGCCCGACGATCACCGCCACCAGGATCGCCTGGCTCACCTTGCCGGCGTAGTCCTCCAGCCGGTGGTAGCTGGCCCCCGCCAGGTAGCCCAGCAGCGTGAAGCCCAGCCCCCAGGTCAGACCGCCGAGGGCGTTGAACAGCAGGAACTTGCGGTACGGCATCTGGGCGGCACCGGCCATGCCGGGCATCACGGCGCGCAGGAACGCGGTGAACCGTCCCAGGAACACCGCCCGGCCGCCGGTCCTGCGCAGGAAGTGCTGGCCGCCGGCGATCGCCTCCTGGTGCTTGGCGAACACCCGGCTACCCAGCAGCCGGTTGCCGTACCGCTTGCCGACCTCGTAGCCGACGCTGTCGCCGAGGATCGCGGCGGCCACCACCACCATTGCCATGACCGTCAACGACACCGAGTGCCGGTAGGCCAGCACGCCTCCGATGATCACCGCGGTCTCGCCGGGGAGCAGGAACCCGATGAACACCGCCGCCTCGGCGAAGGCCAGGCCCCCGACCAGGGCGTAGGCGGGCACGCCGGAGAAGTTCAGCACGGGCTCCACGATCGTGCTGGTCAGGCTCATGCCCACACGGTACTTCGAACTCCGCCGAAAGGCCTCAGCTTTGCCGTGCTCAGCTTTGCCGGTCCACTCCGGCCGATCGCGCCGGTCGACCGGGTGGCTGATTGACCGGCCGCGGCGAGTCCCGCACCATGAACCGCACCCGCCGTGGGCACGGCCGGTGGCCGCTACCGCGGCAAGGAGAGGAGACCCGGGCCATGCAACCGCGGATCGCACCCGCCGCCGCGCCTCCGGCCGGCGGCCGGACCCCGATGCGCAACCGGGTGACCCCGTGGGGCGACATCGTGGCCATCGAGCAGCGCGGCGCCTGGCTCGGCAACCGCGGCATCCTGCACGAGGGCACCGACGTGGTGAGTTTCCATCGCAGCGACCTGTGGATCACCTGCCGGTTGCAGTACCGGGACTGGCGGCTGCGGCAGTGGCAGCCCGGACACTTCACGGTGCTCTACTTCTTCGACGAGGCGGTCGCGTTCGCCGCCGGGCACCGGCCCTGCGCGCTGTGCCGGCGGCAGGACTACAACGCCTACCGGTCGGCGTGGGTGGCCGGCGGGGCGGCTGAGCACGCCGCTGCCGACCTAGGGCAGTCCGCCCTGCCGCTGGCGAAGGAGATGGACCGCCAGCTGCACCGGGAGCGGATCGTTCGGGGCACCCACCGCCGCCGGGTGCACCCGATGGCCTGGCCGCAGTTGCCCGAGGGGAGTTACGTGGCCCTGGACGGCGAGCCGAACCTGGTGCTGGCCGACCGTCTGCACCGCTGGAGCCCGCAGGGGTACGGGCCGGCGCTGCGCCGCCCCCGCAGCGGCACCGTCGAGGTGATCACGCCACCGTCGACGGTTGCCGCGTTGCGCGGCGGCTACCGTCCGCAGCTCGACGCCGGGGTGCACCCGGACTGAGTCCGCCGGCTTGGACGGCAGCGCGCCGCATTCGTGCGAACGGATTTACTTCTTCGAGGTGGCGCGGTCGAGCACCAGCGAGGTGCCGATCGCGGTCAGCCAGGCGTCCTTGGCGAACGCGGTGCCGGCCAGGGTCGGCAGCATCCGCTCGTCGTGCAGGCCGGGGGTGCGCACGTACATGCCGAGCAGGCTGAGGGAGTAACCGGTCAGCAGCAGTCCGGACAGCCGGGCGCCGACCAGCGGCAGCAGCAGCACGCTGCCGACGGTGATCTCCGCGACGGCAAGCACCTTGAGCAGCACCGCCGGCGGCACCGACTTGAGCGTCGGGTAGGTCGCGGTGAACACGGCGTGCACGCCCTGGGCGAACGCGTCGTCGCCCTTCAGCTTCATCCGGCCGGAATGCAGGATCAACGAACCTGCGGCTACTCGGCCCGGGGCACGACGGATCTTTGCTGCTGAGAACACGGCGGCGGCTCCTGAAAGGTCGGCGTCTGTTGGGTGGACCTCAGCGTGCCACGGTCGCAGCGACCGGCCGATCCCGTTATTGCCCTGCTGCGACGGCAGGTCTGCCGTCGAACGGGTCCGGCAATTCCGCGACATCGCCCGGACGCGCCGCTTCCTAGACTCGCTGGAACCCGTCCCGACCACCTCGTTCCTTCTCGACCCCGCCACGCCGGCCGGCCGACGTGCGGCATGCTGAGGCTTTCGCGCGTGAAGGAGGCAGGAACAGTGGCTACCCAGTCCCGTGAGATCCGGCTGGCCGCTCGCCCGCGCGGTGAGCCGCTCGAGTCGGACTTCACCATGGTCGAGACCGAGCTACCCGATCCCGACCCGGGCCAGGTGCTGGTGCGCAACCTGGTGATGTCGGTGGATCCCTACATGCGCGGCCGGATGGACGACCGGCCGTCCTACGCGCCGCCCTGGCAGCTCGGCCAGCCGGCCGAAGGGGCAGCGGTCGGCGAGGTGATCGCCTCGCAGGTGTCTGAGCTGCCGGCCGGCTGCCTGGTGCTGCACGCCTCCGGCTGGCGCGACTACGCCCTGCTGCCGGCCCGGCAGGTCGAGCGGGTCGACCCGGTGGCGGGATTGTCGTCCTCCAGCTACCTGGGGGTGCTCGGCATGCCGGGGCTGACCGCCTACGCGGGGCTGTTCGAGGTGGCCGGCTTCCGGCCGGGAGAGTCGGTGTTCGTGTCCGGTGCGGCGGGTGCGGTGGGCAGCCTGGTCGGGCAGTTCGCCCGGCTGCGGGGTGCGTCCCGGGTCGTCGGCAGCGCCGGATCGCTTGCCAAACTGCACTTCTTGACCGAGGAACTGGGCTTCGACGCGGCGTTCGACTACCACGAGGCACCGGTGCGCCAGCAGTTGCGGCAGGCCGCCCCGGACGGTATCGACGTCTACTTCGACAACGTCGGCGGCGAGCACCTGGAAGCCGCGCTGGACTGCCTGAACCTGCACGGCCGGGTTGCCATGTGCGGGGCGATCTCGTCCTACAACAGCACCGAACGGCCGGTGGGGCCGGCGAACCTGTCGGTTGCGATCGGCAAGCGGCTGACCCTGCGCGGGTTCCTGGTCACCGACCACGCCGCGCTGCGCCAGGAGTTCCGCGAGACGGTCGCCGGTTGGCTGGCGTCCGGGCAACTGGTCGTGCGCGAAACGGTGGTAACGGGTTTGGAGCAGGCGGTGCCGGCCTTCATCGGCATGCTGCGTGGCGCCAACACCGGCAAGATGGTCGTCCGGCTGGCGTCGGACCCGGTGTGAGGAGTGCCGATGCATCGTTGAGCAACGTTTCCATCCGCCGCGGTGCATCGCCTCCGAATTGCTGTCACGCCACCCCCCAGGAGCACGACATGAACGCCTCTCTCGCCCACCTGAACGAATACCCGTTGACCGCCGCGGACCGCTGTGACCGCTGTTCGGCCCGTGCCGTGGTGGTCACCGTGACCCGCAGCGGCGGCACCCTGCTGTGGTGCGCGCACCACTACGCCGCCAACGAGGTGGCGCTGCGGGCGGGCGAGGCGGTGGTGGTCCGGGACCAGCGGCCGACCCGGTAGAGCGGTCGGCCGCCGTCCGGCGCCGGTGGCGACTACTCCGGCCGGCCGTCAGATGGTGCCGGGCTGCTGAGCGGGGGGTTCGCAGCACGTACCACCACGACCGGGCAACCCGCCTCCCGGACGCAATATTCGGCCACCGACCCGAGCAGCATTCCCGGGAACGCCGCTCGGCCCCGGGCGCCGACCACCAGCAGCGTGGCGCCGTCGGACTGGGTGAGCAGCGCCGGGCCGGCCGGACCCTCCACGACGTGCTTGGTGATCGTCACCGACCCGGTCGCCACCGGGCTGTCGGCCAGCACGCCCTCGATCACCTCGTCGAGGGTGGTGGCGGTCTCGGCGGCCAGGTCGGCACCGGGTGGCAGGCGGGTGAGGTAGTTCGGCCACCGCCAGCTGGACACCGCGCGCAGTTCGGCTCCGGTCAGCGCGGCCTGGCTCAGGGCCCAGCGAGCGGCGTCCCGGCTGGTGTCGGAGCCGTCGATGCCGACCACGATAACCGGCGACGCGGCGGTCACGGCAGGTCCCGGGGACGGGGCTCACGGCCGGACGGCTCGGCTGTGACCGGTTCCTCCGGGCGGGGGTCCACCCGGAGCGGGTTCACCTGCCGCCACAGCAGGAACAGCAGGCCCAGCACCAGCATGCCCAGGCCCAGCCACAGGTTGATGTTGATGCCGCTGGCCTTCTCACGGGCCGAGTCGGAGGTGAAGAAGCCCGCGACGGTCAGCATCAGGCCGTACAGCGTGAACAGCCCGCCGATCAGCAGCCGGATGTCGAACAGTTTGGCGGCCGCGGACTTGGGGGCGTCCGGGTCGGCCGGGGCTGCGCTGGTACCTGAGTTCGGTTTGGACATGGCGGCCCCTCCTAGGCGAAGACGACGGACAGGACGATGACGATGCCGATCGCGGCGCCGCCCAGCAGCTTCGGCGAGGCCCACCATTCCGGCTTGGGAACCGAGTCCGGATCGGGTGCGTTCGGGTCGTGCACCCCCCAGACCAACCCCGCCAGCTCGGCCACCGGCTTGGGCCGGGTGACCATGGTGACCACCACCGTGACCACCAGGTCGGCCACGAATGCCGTGATGGCGCCGTAGAAGTTCAGCATCTGGGCGTTGATGCCGGAGTGTGCCGCGTCGAACACGCCGTCCTTATAGAAGTAGGCGATGTGGTAGCCGGCGAAGTGCATCACCCCGGCGCCCAGGGTGCCGGCCACCAGGCCCCAGAATCCGGCCCATGGCGTGGTCCGCTTCCAGAACATCGCGATGATGAAGGTGGCGAACAGCGGAGCGTTGAAGTAGGAGAACAGCAGCTGGATGTAGTTCATGATGTTGCTGTACCCCGAGGCGATGAACGCGGTGCCGATGCCGATCAGGATGCCGGCGATAGTGACGATCCGGCCGACCCGCAGGTAGTAGCTGTCCCGGCGTCCCTTGACGACGTAGGTCTGCCAGATGTCGTAGGTGAACACGGTGTTGAACGAGCTGACGTTGGCGGCCATGCCCGCCATGAAGGCCGCCAGCAGGCCGGCCAGCGCGATGCCGAGCGCGCCGTTGGGCAGGAACTTGTTCATCAGGAACGGGATCGCGTCGTTGTAGCTCAGGTCCTCGGACTTGCCGAGATTGGGTGCCAGCACCAGGGCGATCAGGCCCGGCAGGATGGTCAGCGCCGGGATGAAGATCTTGGGGAACGAGCCGATCAGCGGGGTGCGCTGGGCGGCCGACAGGTCCTTGGCCGACAGCGCGCGCTGCACCTCGGCGAAGTTGGTGGTCCAGTAGCCGAACGAGAGCACGAAGCCCAGGCCCATCACGATGCCGATCCAGTCCCCGAGCGGGTTGGTCCAGTGCCCGACGTTGGTGCCCGACCAGGTGGAGAAGGAGTCCGGACCCAGCGGGGTGTGGGTGACCTTCTCCTTCAAACCGCTGTAACCGCCGACGTTGTGCAGGCCGATCACCACCAGCGGGATGAGGCCGGCGACGATGACGAAGAACTGCAGCACCTCGTTGTAGATCGCGCCGGACAGGCCGCCCAGGGTGATGTAGGCCAGCACGAACAGCGCCGAGACGACGATGGACAACCAGATCGGCCAGCCGATCAGCCGGTGGATGACCAGCGCCAGGGCGTAGAGGTTGACGCCGGCGGTGAGGACGGCCGCCGCGGCGAAGCTGCCGGCGTTGAACAGGTGGGTGGCCGGGTTGAACCGGCGCAGCAGGAACTCCGGCACGGTGCGGACCCGGGAGCCGTAGTAGAACGGCATCATCACGATGCCGAGGAACACCATCGCCGGCACGGCGCCGATCCAGTAGAAGTGCAGCGTCGACATGCCGTACTGGGCGCCGTTGGCGGCCATTCCGAGGATCTCGATCGCGCCCAGGTTGGCCGAGATGAACGCCAGCCCGGTGACCCAGGCCGGCAGTGACCGGCCGGAGAGCAGGAAGTCCTCGCTGGTGGCGACGGCCCGCCTGGCCAGCACCCCGATGCCGACGACCAGCAGGAAGTAGATCGCCAGGATGGTGTAGTCGAAGAAGTTGACGTCGAGCCGAAGCACTGGACCGCCTTCCCGGCGCCATCGGGACGTGGCGCTACCGAGTTCGATCCGGGCGAGGCAGGCGAGCTAACCCCTTTGACGGGCCGGCGGGCCGGCCGGTGCGGCACGCAGCGTCAGCGCACCCGAACGGGGCTGCCGGTTTGAGCCCTGTGTGCAGAACCTACTCAGACCGGCACGGTTTGCAAGCGAGGCGGGTCGTGGCTCAGTGCGGCCAGGTGTGCACCGGCTCGTTGCTGTGCATGTGCTCGACATAGCGGCCGAGCATCTCGCGCAGCGAGTCGCGGCGGTCCAGCGGCTGCTTGTCGTCATCGATCCGGTGGAAGGTCTGGGCCTGCCACTCGGCTCCGTTGACGTGGGTCGTGCAGCGCTGCTCGACGATGCCCAGCAGCCGGTCGCGCACCGCCGGGTCCACCCCCCAGCGGTCCAGCCCCTCGTAGGCCATCGGGAGCAGCCGGCGCAGCACCAGCTCGGTGGCCGGCACCTCGCCGAGCCCGGGCCAGTACAGGTGGGCGTTGATGCCGTGCCGGGCACCTGAGTAGAAATTGTCCTCGGCGGCGGCGAAGGACATCCTGGTCCACACCGGCCGGTCCTCCTCGGCCAGCACTCGCAACAGGCCGTAGTAGAAGGCGCCGTTGGCGAGCACGTCGACCACGGTGGGGCCGGCGGGCAGCACCCGGTTCTCCACCCGCAGGTGCGGCTTGCCGCGGTAGACGTCATAGACCGGCCGGTTCCACCGGTAGATGGTGCCGTTGTGCATCCGCAGCTCCTGCAGCCGCGGGGTGTCGCCGCGCTCGAGCACCTGGACCGGGTCCTCGTCCTCGCAGATGGGCAACAGCGCCGGGAAGTAGGTGACGTTCTCCTCGAACTGATCGAAGATGGAGTTGATCCAGCGCTCGCCGAACCAGACCCGGGGACGCACGCCCTGGGACTTCAGCTCGGCTGGCCGAGTGTCGGTGGCCTGCTCGAACAGCGCGATCCGGGTCTCCCGCCAGAGTTCCTTGCCGAACAGGAACGGCGAGTTGGCGCCCAGCGCCAGCTGCACCCCGGCGATGGCCTGCGCGGCGTTCCAGGTGCGGGCGTAGTCCTGCGGGCTGACCTGCAGGTGGAACTGGACGCTGGTGCAGGCGGCCTCCGGAGCGATCGAGTCGGCGTAGGTGGACAGCCGCTCCGGGCCGTCGATGGCGATGTGCAGGTCCTCGCCGCGGGCGGCGAAGATCTGCTGGTTGAGCAGCGCGTAGCGGGCGTTGGCGCTCAGCACGTCATGGGTCAGGTCGGCGGCGGTCAGGGTGGGCAGGATGCCGATCATCACGATGTGCGCGCCCTGGCCGCGCGAGCGCTCCTCGGCATCGTTGAGGCTGGCCCGCAGTGCGGCCTCCAGCTCCTGCATCGAGGTGCCGGCAAGCTGGCGCGGCGGCACGTTGATCTCGATGTTGAACTGGCCGAGCTCGGTCTGGAAGTCGGGATTGGCGATCGCCTGCAGCACCTCCGCATTGCGCATCGCCGGGTCGTGCTTGGCGCCGATCAGGTTGAACTCGATCTCCAGGCCGGTCATCGGCCGCTCGAAGTCGAACTTCGACTCGGTCAGCATCCTGGCGAACACGTCGAGGCAGCGCCGAACCTTCTCCCGGTAGCTCTGACGGTCCTGCCGGGTGAATTCCACGCTCTTGACGTCCTCGCCCATCCCACGCACCTCCTGCTCGTCGAAGCGGCACTGGAGACAGCTTGGCAGAATTTGCCGTCCCAGGTCGAGGATGGCAATCCCAGACTGCTGCGGGGCAGTCCATCCTGCTCACCTGCGGCGTGCCGCAGCGCGGGCCGCGTGCCGCCGCTAGGGTTCCTCCTGATGACCGTCACCACCTCCGCCAGCCTGGACGCCGGCCCGCTGGTCGATGCCACCGGCGTCACCCTGCGGCTGCAGGACCGGCATGCCCGGCTGCGCGGCGTCCGGCTGTTCCAGGAGATCCGGATTCCCGGCGACCAGCTCGACTTCTCCTACCGGCGCGGCTGGTGGCGGCTGCGGGTGCCGCGCCCGGCGGTGGACCGGATGGAGTACCTGCTGGAGCTTCGGCACCCGAACGAGGGTCGCGAGACCATCCCGGACCCCAGCAACCCGCACCGGGTGGCGGGAGCGTTCGGCGACAAGTCGGTGGTCGAGTTTCCGGGCTACCGGCGCCCGGACTGGCTCGACCGGCCGACCGTGCCGGCGACAGTCAGCGAGCTCGCGATCGGCAGCCGCGAGCTGGGCAGTACGGTTCGCGGCTTCCTGTGGTCGCCGGAGTCGCTGGCCGCCGACGAGCCCGCGCCGCTGCTGGTGGCCAACGACGGGCCGGAGTACGCCACGCTGGCCGGCCTGACCACCTTCGCCGGGGCGCTGATAGACGAGGGCCGGCTGCCGCCGCTGCGGGTGGCGCTGCTGGCGCCCGGCGACCGCAACCGGTGGTACGCGGTGAGCCCGTCCTACGCCCGCGCGTTGACCGGCGAGGTGCTGCCGGCGCTGGCCGATCAGGTGCGCAGCACCGTCCGGATCGGGATGGGCGCCAGCCTCGGGGCGCTGGCGATGCTGCACGCCCACCGGCTGTTCCCGACCGGCGAGACCGCCCTGGACGGGTTGTTCCTGCAGTCCGGCAGTTTCTTCGACCTCCGCTTCGACGCCCACGAACGGCGCTTCGCCAGGTTCGGGCCGGTGATGCGCTTCGTTCGCGAGGTGACCCAGGCGGTGGCCGACCCGCGGCCGATCCCGGTCCGGATGACCTGCGGAACGATCGAGGAGAACCTGGCCAACAACCAGGCGATGGCCGCGGCGCTGGACCGGCTGGGCTACGACGTGCAGTTGGCCGAGGTACCCGATGTCCACAACTACACGGCCTGGCGGGATGCCTTCGACCCCCACCTGGTCGATCTGGTGAGGGTGGTGACCGGCCGATGAGGCGGCACGAGGAGCAGTTGGCCGGGCATTCCTTCAGCGGCCGGGTGGTGGCCTACGGCCACTACGGCCGGCCGGTGCTGGTGTTCCCCTCCGAGCAGGGCCAGGCCTACGACTTCGAGAACAACGGCATGGTCGGCGCGGTGGCCGACCTGGTCGAGGCCGGCCGGGTGAAGTTCTACTGCGTGGACTCGGCCGACCGCTACACCTGGTCCGACACCAGCGTGCCGACCGAGGAGCGGGCCAGCCGGCATGCCGGCTACGAGTCCTGGGTGCTGGAGCAGGTGGTGCCCTGGATGTCGGCCGACAGCGGCGGGGTGAACGAGTTCGTCACCCTGGGCTGCAGCCTGGGCGGCTATCACGCGGCCAACTTCGCCCTCAAGCGGGCCGACCTGTTCCCGCTGGCGATCTGCCTGTCCGGCAACTACGACCCGACCACCTGGCGGTCCTGGGGCGAGCTGGGCATGCAGACCTACTTCAACAACCCGATGTCCTACGTCGCCAACCTCGAGGGCGACCACCTGGACTGGTTGCGCAGCCGGATCAGCATCCTGCTGGTGGTCGGCCAGGGCGCCTGGGAGGTGCACCCGACCCAGTCGCTGCCCAGTGCCCGGGCCTTCGCCGAGGTGCTGGCATCCAAGGGCATCCGGCACGAGCTGGACCTGTGGGGTTACGACGTGCCGCACGACTGGAGTTCCTGGCGCGCGCAGCTGGCGCACCACCTGCCGCGCTTCTGTTGACCCCGCCCCGGTTGACCCGATCCCGTTCGACGTAGTTCGATCTGCCAGCACCGGAATTCCACGACGGAGGCCGCATGACCGAGACGACACACCTGATGGGGCTGCTGCTCGGCACCGAGGAGGACTGGCCCACCGCGTTCGAGTCGATCGTGCGCCGGCTGGGTTCGGTCGGCACCGGGGCCAACGCCGAGCACCTGCACCACTTCGACGTCGAGCGGGTCACCATCGAGCCGTTCAACCTGCGCTACAAGCCGCGCTACGACCTGGTCATCGACCGGCTCGCGTACTGGTACTACGTGCCGCGCGAGTGGTTGAAGAAGGCCGCGCTGATGGACGACGTGTACCTGCTCAACAGCCCGTTCACCTTTCAGAGCATGGAGAAACACGCCGCCTACTGCGCCATGATGCGGCTCGGGCTGAAGGTCCCCGAGACCGTCCTGGTGCCGTACAAGAACGCCCCCGACCATGCCAAGTACGCCTACACCGCCGCCCGGTACAACAAGGCCTTCGACCTCGACGTGATCGCCGAGAACATCGGCTACCCGATGTTCATGAAGCCCTACGACGGCGGCGCCTGGGTCGGGGTGAGCCAGATCCGCAACCGCGGGGAGCTGCACCGGGCCTACGACGAGTCCGGCCAGCGGCTGATGCACCTGCAGAAGGCCGTCGACGGCTACGACGTCTTCGCCCGGAGCCTGTCCATCGGCGCCGAGACCATGGTGATGAACTTCGACCCCGGCCAGCCGATGCACGCCCGCTACTCGATCAGCCACAACTTCCTCTCGCCCGAGGTGGGCGACGAGGTGATCACCATCGGCCGGCTGGTCAACGCCTTCTTCCGGTGGGAGTTCAACTCCTGCGAGACCCTGATCAAGGGCGAGGACGTCTATCCGATCGACTACGCCAACGCCTGTCCGGACGTCGCGCTGACCAGCCTGCACTACTACTTCCCGTGGGCGATGTCGGCGCTGGTGAAGTGGTCGGTGTTCTGCACCGTGACCGGGCGCAAGCCCCGCTACGACCTGGACACCCGGCGCTACTTCGACATCGCCGACCGGCAGGACCTGTCGTATGAGGAGAAGCTGGCCGCCTACCGCCAGCTCGCCGACGGCTACTTCGACGTCGAGCGCTACCAGGAGTTCTGTGCCAGCCGGCTGGCCAACCTGGACGAGGTGGTGCTGGAGTGGGTGGCCGGCCCGGACTTCGACCAGCTGCTCGTCGACACCGTCCGCTCGACGTTCCCGCCGCACGAGCACGACCACTTCATCGCCCACTACCGCGGGCTGCTGGGGGCCTGGGTGCACGACCAGCACTGACCTGCCGGCCGGCTGGTCGTACAGCCGTCGGTCGGGTAGCCGGCCGGCGGTCGGGTGGCAGGCTAGGCGTACATCAGCGAGCCGGGCGTGGTGAGCAGCTCGCCGGTCTCGAGCCAGGTCTTGAGGCCGGACAGGATCATCGGCCAGCCGCCGTAGAGCTGGTCGTTGGCGCCCTCGCGCAGCTGGTCGTGGGTCACCACCAGCCGGCAGGAGTCACCGACCGGCTCGATCTCCCAGGTGATGCGGGTGGTGCCCTCGGCGACCACCTCGGGGCTCCACAGCATCCGCGCGGTCTGCACCAGCCGGCGCGGTGGATCGATCTCGAGGATCTCGCCCTCACCGAGCGGGGCGTCCGCCTTCGGGCTGGACTGGGTGAACCGCGAGCCGACCTGCCAGTCGCAGTCGATCTGCACCCCGAAGTTGTACTTGCTGCGGATCTCGGAGTCGGTGATCGCCTCCCAGAGCCGTTCCGGCGTGGTGCGGATGTAGATCTCGAACACCTTTTCCATCGTGGTCTCCAATCGTTGCTTGAGCTCGCTCAACGCCGATACCCACGGTTCGGCGTACTTGCTGACCCAGCGGTCGTGCACCAGCCGGATCGGAACGGGGTTGAGGAAGTGCAGCTTCTCCCGGCCGTGCCGGCGGGTGAGGACCAGGCCGGCCTCTTCGAGCAGCTTGAGGTGCTTCATCACGCCGAACCGGGTCAGCTCGAACCGGGCCGCCAGCGCGTTCAAGCTCTGTCCGTCTTCGCGGTACAGCTCGTCCAGCAGGCTGCGGCGGGTCGGATCGGCCAGCGCCCGGAACACCTCGTCCACGCCGTCGAAAATAGGTGACCATATGGGGTAACTATACCGCCACTGTAGAAGTCCAGTCTCCGGTTCGTCCACCCGAATCGACCCGGAGGCGAACCGATGCCACGTCCCCATGCCCCATTCTGCGACCTCAACCCAGACCCGGCCCAGCACGGCCCCTGGTGTATCTCCCGCCCGATAGCCCGGCAGGCCGTCGCCTCGAACGAGGCGGGGAAGTCGGTGGAGATCACCGTCGATCTCGCGGCCAGCTGGTCGGACGTGCCCGCGCCGTGGCTGGTGCGGATGGTCAGCGAACCGCCGGACATCATGGCCCGGTTCGTGTCCCTCATGCTGCCCGGCACGGCCCGCCAGGTCGCCGCCGCACTGGTCATCGCGGCGGGCCAGGCCGAGGAACTGGATCACGCGGTTACCAAGCCCCGGACGGTTGGCCGTGCCTGAGCCTGAGCCCGGCCAGGTGCACCTAGAGAACCGGTGCCAATTGTCGGACAGAGAGGCACAGATCACGCGACTGCTGCTGACCGGTCACCGGGTGCCAGACATCGCACGGCTGCTGTTCATCAGTCAATCCACCGTGCGCAACCATCTGTCCTCGGTGTTCCGCAAGCTGCGCGTGAACTCCCAGCAGGAACTCACCCTGCTGTTCTTCGCGCTGTGGCGCGGGGAGAGCGTGCCGGTCACCGATGCCGAGGTTCTACGGCGGCTCTGTTTGGCCTGCCGGACGCCGTGGTGGGAGCAGCGGGGGTCACGCGGAGCATCTGGATAAGGAGCGTCGGTAGAACCTGACGTAACTCGGGCGGGAGTGGCCGTTTCGCTAGAAGGCCAAGGTGCGTAATACTCTCCGACCATGGCAGCAGAAGAGACGCAGATGCTTGGCCTCAAGGGGGTCTTGTTCATCAAGCGGTGGTTGGAATCAACCACCCACATCGACCTGCCGTTCAATGCCTATGAGAACCAAGCAGTTTGCACGCTGCCGCTTCTTAATGGAAACGTCAAGCGTTGGGACTTGAGCGGATTCTTCTTAGGTAAAGACGTACGCCCTTTGGTGGTTGAGGCTAAGGCGTACTCGACACCTGGCCATCAGGGTACCGAGTACGTGAAGTACCTAGCAAATGCCTACAGCGCCACGGCTAAAGAGATGGCCGAAGTGGGTGATCGCCGCCGAGAGTTTATCTGGGTCACTTCCCATCCTTTCAGCCAAAAGCGATGGAAAGACCTCCTTTCGCGGGATTATATGCATGAGGCCCTTAAGGATAACGCTGACGTATTGGGCGGCAACGAAGTAGATGACAACCTGGTGGAAACCCTTGCTGATCGGCTATGGGTGCTAGTTATCCACCAGAAGCAGGAAAGCTTGTTGCTTCGGCCAAAAGAATTACTAGCTGTACATCGAGTCTTGAAGAGAAAGGGCTAATCATGACGTCTACGCCGTCTGCGTTCGGTGGCGCAGTGCAAGAGGCCCTGAATCTTTCCCGGCCGGAAGACATAATTGGCCGCGTCAAAGATATCGTTTCCAGCGAGCTGCGAGCGATTGATCCAGCTGCCGAGATAGAGCGGACTGAATACTTCAATCACAGCTTCGTGCCCGATTTCGTGGTGCACTGGAAAGCAGAAGGGTCCACTCGCAAGCGGGACGTCTACCTTCGAAATAGTTTGGAATCGTCGGTGGCCGCCGGAGATGTTGAAGCGCTCGGTGACGACGGTCCGCTTCTCTTGGCCCTGCGCGACACTGCCGAGAACCAAACTGTGGTAGCCGCCCAGCAGTCGGTCGCAACCCAAGACAGGGTGATGCTGACGAGCGTAAGCGTGCTTGATCGCTTCGCAGAAAGTAGGGCCCCCTCCCGCCGCTCGCCCCTCACCGATCTAGTTCGGACCAACTTGGTTCGCGGGGGACGTGGGCTGCTCGGTGAAGATGCGGCAAGCAGCCTCGATATGGATACGGCATCCGATACCGAGACCGCTGCAGCGCAATCGGAAACTCCGGCAGATTTGGACCGCTTCACCGAAGTGGTGCACGAAAACTTCTCGTCCGACGCCGCATTCAAGCTCGAACGGTCAGCACGAATAATCCAGATGGCTGTGTCCGGAAATCTCCAACTTCTGGAGCAGGGTTCAGGCCCCGCAGGTGGCGCACTCTCGCTCGCTGAACTGACGATTCTTTTGCCTTATCTCCTCCGTCAATCTAACGTCACCGACTCCCCGGTCTTCTGGCGCTATCTCGGGGGAATGATTGACCTGAATCATCTGGAAGAAATAGCTGGTGAGCTTGGCGACTTTGACCTGACCCCGCTAGTCGCAGCCAACTCCGACGCATGGCTGTGCGCTCGGACGATGGTCACGCCTATGTGGAACGAGGACAGTGAGGCGCAGAACCCGGAGGAGTTCGGCTGGCGATTCCGTGACCGCGTACTCAGTTTGGAACTGGAGAACTGGCGCGTGCACGTAACCGCTGATCGACGGCGCCTGCGCGGCCGGGAGGATCGGCCTTCTGCCAGGTGGGATGACATCAAGTCAGTGCTCGGGCAGTACTCCGTCGCGTCGGTTCAACTCGACGGACTAGTGAGGAAGGTGCGGGTCGCCGCAGACACATCGTCAAATGTCTTCGAAGATGTCCAGACGATCACCACGTCTATCGACGACTCGTTCCACGTTCCGGCCGTCACGGTGCGTGCCTCGACCGAAGGTTCCAATATCGAGCTGAACTTCACGCAGACGCTGGGGCATAGTACGAGGGATGTCTTTCTACGGGAAGCAACCCGCGCTGCTATCCAGATCCTCGGCTACCGCAGACCGGTAGCCGAGGACACCCTCAACGCTTACCTCTAGGCCCCCGGCAAGTCGGGGATGCAGGGCGCGGTAGACGCTTGGAGGCCAGCAAATTCGGGCAGTAGGCGGGGCGCGTCGGGTCAAGAGTTCGGCGATTTTTGGGTGTAGTGTCTTACACGACAACTAAAGCCTCTGGTTGCCGGACGAATTGCGCCCCTGGCGGGATTCGAACCCGCGACCTCTCCCTTAGCAGGGGAGTGCTCTGCTGCTTCTCAGGCGGTCCGTTGAGCTACAGGGGCATGTTCGGTTGTCAGGTTGGGCCGGGGAGCGACACACGGTTGCTAGCCACTTGCTCCCCGGCCCGGGCCTCACCTTCTTCCTACAGATCAGCTTCGTGTCCGATCTACATGTAGAAGATACGGCTGGCGAGTGTCGTGAACGGCAGCCACGCCGACTGACAAACGAACTTTCACGAGTGAAACGGCGGCGCGGCACTCGCCGGTGTTCGATTTCGGTGGTTCACTGTCCGCATGGCTACCTTGGAAGGCGAACGGGCCTCCCTCCGCGCGAAGCTGAGCGACCTCGACGCCGAACGTGAGAAGTTGCAGCAGGAACTGACCAACCTGGCGGTTGAGCGCGACCGGGTGGAGTTCGCCCTAGCAGTGCTCGACCGGATCGACACCACGCCACCCACCCCTCGCGCGCCGGTGTACGTGCCGCGCCCGGCGATGCGACCGGCCCGCCGGCGGATCGGGGCCACTACCGAGTACATGCTGAAAGCGCTGGACACCATCGGCCACCCGTCCGAGGTTGACGCGCTCATCCCGGCGATGCGGGAACACGGCTGGGCCGCTCAGCCGGTGAACGAGGTGGAAACGGTTCGCCAATCGCTGCTCCGGGCCGTCCGGGACGAGATGGTGGTCCGGGTGGGCGCCGGACTGTATGGCCTGCCCGAGTGGATTAGCCCTGGCTTTCCCAAGGGCGGCGACGATGCGGAGCCCGAGGGTGCCTCCGGTGGGGACACCGATGAAGTGCCCGATCCCGGCACCGGTGAGCCTGAGTACGACGATCCCCTGCCTGCCCCGGTCGACTTCTGATGAAGCCGGACGACGGCGAGGACACCCAGCTCTCACGGGCCGGTGAGGAGATCCCGGTCCCGAAGCGCGGTGACGTGCTGCGCGACTTGCGGCGGGTGGCCCGCCGCAAGCCCGCGGACTCAGACGGCGGCGGCGCGGAGGATCAGCGATAGGAACTGCGCGCTGTCGTCGTCGCGGTGGTTGTACCGCCAGACGTACTCGTTGAGGTACCCCTGCAGGTGCTTCGCGGACACCGCGTGGTGAGTGCCGGATAACCCTCGCTTCACAAGGGACCAGAAGCCCTCAATGGTTTGAGTGTGCACATCCCCGGCCACGTAGATCTTGGCCTGGTGGCGGATGCGGTGGTGGGCCTTGAAGCCCTTGCCTGGCTTGTCGTAGCCGACGTACTCGTCGGTGAACAGCACCGCCTCCGGGACGATGAACTCCTTGACCCGGCTCGGGATGCCGCCGCTCTCGCCGCGCGGGATCACTTCGGCACGGACCCGCCCACCGCGTTCGACCGCGCCAAACACGGTGGATTTCTCCTTGCTGCTGCGGCCCTTCTTCGCCTTGCCGGTGGCCGTGCGGGGAATGTCCTTCAACCGGGGACGGCCACCGACATAGGTTTCATCGGCCTCGACCTCGCCGCCAAGCTGGCTGTCGTCCTGGGCCATCAGCTCCTTGCGGATCAGGGTCAGCATCCGCCACGCGGTCTTGTAGGTGACGCCGAGCTCCCGTTCCAGTTGCTTGGCCGAGATACCGCACCGGGTGCTGGACATCAGATAGATCGCGTAAAACCACAGGTGCAGCGACGTTGACGACTTGTGGAAGATCGTGCCCGCCGTCGGGTGAACGTGAGTGCCGCAGCCGGTGCACGTCCACGACTGCCGCTGCTGAGTGGTGCTGTACCGGGCGAACGGCCGAACCTCGCCGCACTTGGCGCAGTGTGCGGTCTTGCCCTCGTCGTCGGCGGCGTAGCTGGTCTGCCACAGCCACCGTAGGCACGCCTCGTCGTCCGGGAAGTCCTTCATGAACTCCATTAGCGAGTACCGCGACTCGGACGACTTCGCCCGCTTCGGGTTCTTACGGTCACCAGATGCCATAGCTGTAATTATGGCCCAGCCAGCTTATACAGTCAAGGGATAGTTACCCCATATGGTCACCTGTCAAGTGCGTTCCGATCCCGAGCGGCAGAGCGTCACGTGGTTGGGATACGGCGGGACGAGGCCGTAAGCCCCGTCCCGCCGTGCCCTCAGGAACCGGAGTAGTACTTGGTGCCGCAGTTGTACGGGCTGCCGTAAGGACCGTTCTGGATGCAGGACACGATCCGGTACTCCGAAGCCTCTCGGAGCACGTCCTGGGTGACGGTGATCTTCTCGCCGAAGCCCTTGCCGTTGTAGATGTGCGAGAACGACTTGTAGGTGCCGTCCGCCTGCTTGACCGCGATCCAGCCGACCGCGCCCTCGCCGTCACGGGCGTTGTCGACGACATCGATCTGGTCGCCGGAATCGTGGTACACCGTCAGGGCGGCATAGCCGGCAGCGTAGACGTAACCGTCGGCGGCAGCGGCCGGCTGGATGTTCAGTGCTATCAATGCGCCGGCGGTGGCGACGACAGCGCCGGCCTTGCGAGCGATCCCCATGGATCTCCTTTGCTCAACCGGCGAGAGGGGAAGAGCGGTGGGCTCGCACCTCTCGCCGAGGGTGGATGAGCGGCCCATCGTAGAGACGATCAGGTTGCCGATCAGTGGCGGTCCCGATCGTTGTGGCTACGGCGACAGGGCCGGGCAATCCGGAGTTACTGCAGGGGGAGCGGGGCTACTGCAGGGGGAGCGGGCGGCCGAGCAGGTAGCCCTGGCCCTGGTGGCAGCCCAGCGTCCGGACCGCGGTCAGCTGCTCCCGGGTCTCGATGCCCTCGGCGACGGTCTCGATGCCGAGTTCCTGGCACAGCCCGATCACGCTGCGCACGATCGCCCGCGCGTTGCGGTCGACGGCGATGGGTGCCACGAAGCTGCGGTCGATCTTGACCGTGGAGACCGGCAGGTTGCGCAGCAGCGACAGCGAGGAGTAGCCGGTGCCGAAGTCGTCCAGCGCGATCTGGACGCCGAGTTCGGCCACCTCGTGCACCTCCTTGACGGCAGCCGGCGAGGCCTCCACCAGGGCGCTCTCGGTGATCTCCAGGTGCAGCCGGTCGGGGGTCAGGCCGCTTGCCGCCAGCCCGCGCCGGATCTCGGGCACCAGTTGACCACGGCCGAGCTGGCTGCCGGAGGCGTTCACCGCCAGCCACCGCGCGCTGCCGCCGGTCAACCGCGGATCGGCGGCTGCCCGGCAGCAGGTGGCCAGCATCCACCAGCCCAGCGGCACGATCAGCCCGGTCTGCTCGGCCATCGGCAGGAAGTCCTCCGGGTCGAGCAGGCCCAGCTCCGCGTGCTGCCAGCGAACGAGTGCCTCGTAGCCGACCGCCGCCTCGTCCTCCAGCCGGATGATCGGCTGGAAGTAGGGCACCAGCCCGCGGTCGGAGGCCAGCGCGCTGCGCAGCGAATGCTCCAGCTCCAGCTCGTGCACGGTGACCGGCTTGTCCTGCGTCGGGTCATACCTCTCGATCCGGGCCCGGCCGTTGCGCTTGGCCCGCAACAGGGCGAGGTCGGCCTCGCGCAGCACCTCGTCGGGATGGTCGTGGTTCGGCCCGCCCACCGTGATCCCGATGCTCAGGCTGGCGGTGTGCAGGTGGCCGCGCACCACCAGCGGCTGCTCCAGCGCTGCGGTCAACCGGTGGGCCAGAGCGTGCAGCTGGCGCGAATCGTCCACCCCCGGGGCCAGCACCACGAACTCGTCGCCGCCGACCCGGCCCAGCGTCACCCCGGCCGGCAGCGCGTCGCGCAACCGGTGCGAGAGCACCAGCAGCAGCTCGTCGCCAGCCTCGTGCCCCAGGCTGTCGTTGACGATCTTGAAGCGGTCCAGGTCGCAGTACAGCACCCCGGCCGGCCGGCCGGCCGCCAGCGAGCTGGCCAGCAACTCCTCCAGCAGGGACCGGTTGGGCAGTTCGGTCAGCGGGTCGTGCATCGCCCGGTGCGCGAGCCGGTCCTCGGCGTGCTGGCGCTGGGTCACGTCGTTGATCTGGACGACGATGCTCTGGATGCCGCCGGTCGAGTTGCGGATCATGCCGACGTGGATCAGCCCGAACACCACGTGGCCGTCGGCATGCAGCAGCCGCTTCTGGCTCTCGTAGCTGTCCCGCGTGCCGTCCAGCAGTTCGGCGAACAGCGCGGTGCCCGCCTCGACATCGTGCGGATGGGTCAGCTGGGACAGCCGGAGCTGCAGCAACTGCTCACGCGACCGGCCGAGCATCTCGACCAGGGAGTCGTTGACCTGCAACAGCTGGCCGTCCTGGTCGACGATGGCCGCGCCGATCGGGCTGCGCTCGAAGGTGACCTGCCAGCGATGCTCGGCCTCCCAGCGGCGGGCCTCGGCGTGCTCGCGGGCCCGGGTCTCGGTGATCGCCACCGCCGCCTGGTTGGCGAACAGCTCCAGCACGGTGCGCTGCTCGCTGCTGGGCAGCTCGCCGCTGGCCGGCTGGTCGACGCTCAGCACGCCCAGCAGTGCGCCGTCCCGGTCGAACAGCGGTGCGAACAGGCTGTCCTCGAGATGCCAGCTGCCTGACCGGACGGCAGACACCGCGGCTGACGGGGCGCCAGCCGTCCAGGTCGCGATCCGTCCGATCAGCGCGCGATCCCGGTCGTGGCTGAGGAAGCGCAGCGACCCCCACGGCTCGGCGGCGTCCAGAAGGTCCTGCCAGGCCTGCAACGGGCTGCTGCGTCCCAGCAGCTGTCCGATGTCGGGCGGACCGGCCACCGCACGGACCACGACCTCGCCGTCCGGCTCCACCACGTTGATCGCGGCGGCGCCGAACTCCAGGAATTCCACGGTGGCTTCGGTGATGCGATGCAGCGTCTGATCGAGGTCGCCGATGGTGCCCAGCTCGCGCACCACGTCGAGCAGCCGCTCCAGCCACGATCGGCGCAAGGTGCCGAAGGTCGGCAGCGGCGAAATCATCATGGCAGTTTTACACATACCGCACAATCAAACCAGCGGTAAACGGATGCGCCGGTGTCCCGCCGGAACTGCCGGAGAACACGGTCACGCCTGCAGCACGACCGCCAGGCCCTGGCCGACCCCGATGCAGATCGCGGCCAGCCCGTAACCGCCGCCTCGCGCCCGCAACTGGTGGGCCAGATGCGCCACCACCCGGGCCCCGGAACAGCCCAGTGGATGGCCGAGCGCGATCGCGCCGCCGTGCACGTTGACGACGGCCGGGTCCAGTTCGGGCCAGTCGGCCAGGCAGGCCAGCGACTGGGCGGCGAACGCCTCGTTCAGTTCGACCATCGCCAGGTCGTCCCAGCCGATGCCGGCCCGGCGCAGCGCCGTGCGGGCGGCCTGCACCGGTCCGATCCCGAAGAACTGCGGCTCGACCGCGGCCACCCCGCGCGAGACGATCCGGGCCAGCGGCTCCCGGCCGGCAGCCCGCGCCCCGGCGTCGTCGCCGATCAGCAGCGCGGCGGCCCCGTCGTTGAGCGGGCTGGAGTTGCCGGCCGTCACCGTGCCATCCGGACGGAAGGCCGGGGCGAGCTTGGCCAGCGCCTGCATCGAGGTGTCCGGCCGGATGCTCTCGTCCCGGTCGAGGTCGACGCCGGGGTAGCGCACCACCTCGGCGTCGTAGGCCCCGCCGTCCCAGCCGGCGGCGGCCTTGCGATGGCTGGCAAGGGCGTATTCGTCCTGTGCCTGCCGGGAGATGCCGTACTTCTCGGCTAGCAGTTCGGTGCACTCGCCGAGCGAGCGGGTCCAGTCGCCGGGCATCGCCGGATTGACCATCCGCCAGCCGAGCGTGCTGGAGTGCAGCGTCTCGGTGCCCGCCGGAAAGCCCTTGGCGGGCTTGAGCAGCACCCAGGGCGCCCGGGTCATCGACTCCACGCCGCCGGCGACTGCCAGCGACGCATCGCCCACTGCTACCGCGCGGTTCGCCGCGATCACCGCCTCCATGCCCGACCCGCACAGCCGGTTCAGGGTGACGCCGGGCACCGAGGTGGGCAGGCCGGCCAGCAGCGCAGCCATCCGGGCGACGTCCCGGTTGTCCTCGCCGGCGCCGTTGGCGTCGCCGAAGTACACGTCGTCGAGCCGGGCCGGGTCCAGTTCGGGGGAGCGCTCGACCAGCGACCGGATCACGTGTGCGGCCAGGTCGTCGGGACGCACACCGGCCAGCGCCCCGCCGTAGCGCCCGATCGGGGTCCGGACGGCGTCGAGGACGAAGACATCGCTCATGCCCTCCATCTTGCCTGACCTGCCGCCGGGCTTGCGGGCCACCGACGGACCGTCCGGTGTTCGTCGGCGGCGGCGCGCGGGGGCGGTCGCGGCCCGGGTGTTTGAAGTCCGCAGGAGGCCGTGCAAGGCTGGGCCCCATGTCAGCAGACCGACCAGCGCCGGAGCCCGATACCGCCGATCAGCAGGGGACGGCCGGCGGTGCGGACCAGGAGCCGGCGGCCGAGGACGTCAAGGCCCGGTTCCGCGACGCGCTGGAGCGCAAGAAGGGCCGGCATGCCGACGGCGTCGGTGGTACCGGGCCGAACGGCGGCAAGATCTCCGACGTGCATACCCGGGCCGGCGGTAAGCGCCAGTTCCGGCGCAAGAGCGGCTGATCCGGGCCGCTGCAGAAACCCGTAAGCGGGTTGTGAACTTTCTTGGCCACCTGGCTGGCGCCAGCATGGCATCATGGGTCACAATAACCACGTACGTACCACGCTCTACGTCGTGATGGCTGCGCTTGGGGAAGACGTTGCCGTCGAGTCGAAGGTGCGGAGGTGCGCGATGTCTGCTGCTCACGTGGCGCCGGCCACGCGAGGTGTGGTGTTCATCCACAGCTGCCCGCCGGCCATCGGGCCCCATGTCGAATGGGCACTGGCCGGTGTGCTCGGCCGTCCCTGCAAGTTGCAGTGGAGCGCCCAGCCCGCCGCGCCCGGTCAGGTGCGCGCCGAGGCGACCTGGGTCGGCCCGGTCGGCATGGCCGCCCGGCTGTCGGCCTCGCTACGCGCCTGGCCGATGCTGCGCTTCGAGGTGACCGAGCAGGGCACCGGCGCCAGCGACGGCGAGCGGCTGGCCTACGTGCCGGGCCGGGGCTTCCACCGCAGCGCCGTGTCGGCCAACGGCGACGTGCTGGTCGGTGAGGAGCGGCTGCGTGGGCTGCTCAGCCGGGCCAAGTCCGCCGACGAGTTCGCGCACGGCCTGCACGAGATCCTCGGTACCTCGTGGGACGTGGAACTGGAGCCTTACCGGACGGCCGGCGACGGCTCGCCGTTGATCCTGATGCACAAGGTCGTCTAGCGGCCGGTCGTCTGGCGGCCAGTGGTCTAGCGGCGTGCTCTAGCCGGGCGCTGCCGGCTGTGGACAGCCGGCAGCCTCAGACCTTGTGGAACAGCAGCGAGGTGTTGTGCCCGCCGAAGCCGAACGAGTCGTTCAGCGCCGCGGTCACCGTCATCTCCCGGGCCTTGGTGGGGACATCCACCGCCAGGTCGTCCTCGGGGTCGTCGAGGTTGATGGTCGGCGGCACCACGTCGTTGGCCACGCTCAGCACGGTGGCGATCGCCTCGATCGCTCCGGACGCGCCCAGCAGGTGGCCGGTCATCGACTTGGTGCCGGTGACCACCGTCTGCTCGCCGAGCAGGGTGGAGATCCAGCGGGCCTCGGCCATGTCGCCGGCCGGCGTCGAGGTGGCGTGTGCGTTGACGTGCACCACGTCGGACATGGCCAACCCGGACCGGTGGATCGCAGACCGGGCCGCCCGCACCTGGCCGCCGCCCTGCGGGTCGGGCTGGACGATGTCGTAGGAGTCGGCGGTGATGCCGGCCCCGCCGAGCACCGCGTACGGCTGGCGGCCGCGGGCCCGGGCCGAGGACAGCCGCTCGAGCACCAGCACCCCGGCGCCCTCGCCGAGCACGAAGCCGTCCCGGTTCTTGTCATAGGGGCGCGAGGCCCGCTCCGGTTCGGAGTTGCGGGTCGACATCGCCCGCATCTGGGCGAAGCCGGAGATGGTCAGCGGGTGGATGCAGGCCTCCGTACCGCCGACCACCACCAGGTCCGCCCGGTCCAGCTGCAGCAGGTCCAGCCCGTACGCGATCGCCTCGGCGCCGGAGGCACAGGCGCTGACCGGGGTGTACACGCCGGACCGGGCGCCGACCTGCAGCCCGACATAGGCCGCCGGCCCGTTGGGCATGTTCATCGGGATCATCAGCGGTGAGACCTTGTCCGGACCCTTGGCCAGCAGGATGTCGTGCTGGTGGATCAGGCTGGTCACGCCGCCGATGCCGGTGCCGATGGCGACCGCGACCCGGGCCGGGTCCAGGCCGTTCTCGTCCGAGGTGCCCTTGAAGCCGGCGTCCTCCCAGGCCTGTGCGGAGGCCACCAGGGCTGCCTGCTCGGCGCGGTCCAGCCGGCGGGCCTGCACCCGGGGCAGGATGCCGGCCGGATCGACGGCCATCGGGGCGCCGATCCGGACCGTGATGCCGGCCGCCCAGTCGTAGGGCAGTGCCACCACGCCGGACGTCCCGGCCAGCAGTGCCTTCCAGAAGGAGTCCACGTCGCCACCGAGCGGGGTGGTCGCGCCAAGCCCGGTCACCACCACCGGGTCGTTGGTGTTTCCCGCGGTCACGGTCATCGTCTCGGATTCCTCACATGTCGGTCGGTACGGCTGGGCCGGCGGTCGTCCGGCGGTGCTGCTGACAGCAGGTGGCGCTACGGGTCAGCTGTTGTTGGTGCTGATGTAGTTGACGGCGTCGCCGACGGTCTTGAGCTTGGGCAACTCCTCGTCCGGGATCTTGACGCCGAACTTCTCCTCGGCCGCCATCGCCACCTCGACCATGGACAGCGAGTCGACATCCAGGTCGTCGGTGAACGACTTGTCCTCGGTCACGTCCTCCGCCGGGACGTCGGCGACCTCGTTCAGGATCTCCGCCATGCCGGCCAGGATCTCTTCGTTCGTTGCCACAGGTGCTACCTCTCTGTCGTGAATCTGCCTCGAAGGCACACGCCTTCACCGGATTTGCCCCGGTCCCGGTCGGGCCGGGCGTCGTGCGGTACTGCCCGCGGCAAGTCCGCGGTCACTGCTCGGCGGGTGGGTCGCTGGCCCGGTCGCCGATCCTGTTCAGGGTGCCAGGATGACCTGGGCGGCGTACGTCAGGCCGGCGCCGAAGCCGACCAGCAGCACGGGTGCGCCGCTGGTGATCTCGCCGCGCTCCAGCATCTTCGACAGCGCGATCGGGATCGACGCCGAGGAGGTGTTGCCGGAGGTGACGATGTCGCGGGCGACCACCACGTTCGGGGCGTTCAGCTTCTTGGCGATCAGGTCGATGATGCGCAGGTTGGCCTGGTGCGGGATGAAACCGGCCAGCTGGGAGGCATCGAGGCCGGCCGCGGCACAGGCCTGCAGCGCGACGTCGCCCATGGTGGAGGTCGCCCAGCGGAACACCGACTGGCCCTCCTGGCGCAGCGTGGCCGAAACCGGGTCGGTGGTGATGGCGCCGGCGCTGTCGCCGTCGGAACCCCACACCACCGGGCCGATGCCGGTCCGGTCGCTGGCCGTCACCACGGCCGCCCCGGCGCCGTCGGCGAAGATGATGCCGGTGCCGCGCTCCATCAGGTCGACGTAGTCGGTCAGCTTCTCCGAGCCGACCACCAGCACGGTGTGGGCGTGCCCGGCCAGCACCGCGTTGGACGCGGCGTTCAGGCCGTAGACGAAGCCGGCGCAGGCGGCGTTGACGTCGTAGGCGCCGGGCGAGGGGATGCCCAGCCGGCTGGCGAGTTCGGCGGCACCGCCCGGCACCTGCTGCTTGCCGGTGCAGGTCGCCAGGATCACCAGGTCGATCTCGGTGGGCGAGATACCGGAGTTGGCCAGCGCCTTGCTGGCCGCGTTCACCGCCATGTCCAGCATCGACTCGTCGGTGGCGAACCGGCGCTCGGCGATGCCGACCCGGGTCTGGATCCACTCGTCGCTGGTGTTCACGCCACGCGCGATCAGGTCGTCGTTGGTGACCACGGTCGGCGGCTGGTAGTGACCGAGGCCGGCCACCCGGCTACCGGCCGGACGCGGCGGGGTGGACAGCTGCAGGTTCATTCGGACATCCCGATCGCTAGTGGGGCGGTCTGCGGACCGCCGGATGGGGTGGCAGCCTGCTCGTCGAGCAGGCGCTGCGCCGATTCCAGATCTGCCGGTGACTTGACGGCGACCAGCTGCACGCCGGGCAGTTCGCGGCGGGCGATTCCGGTCAGGGTGCCGGCCGGCGCGAGTTCGATGGTGCCGGTCACTCCCAGGGTGCGCATGGTGTCCAGGCAGCGGTCCCAGCGGACCGGCCGGGTGACCTGGCCGACCAACCGGTCCAGCACGGCCGGTCCGTTCTCGACCACCGCGCCGTCGGCGTTGGACAGCAGGGTCAGCTGCGGGTCGGACGGCTCGAGCTGTGCGGCCACCGCGCGCAGGCTCTCCTCGGCCGGGCTCATGTAGCTGGTGTGGAAGGCCCCGGCGACCTGCAACGGCCGGACCCGGGCGCGCGGCGGCGGGTTCTCGGTCAGGGTGGCGATCGCCTCCACCGCGCCGGCGGCCACGATCTGGCCCGAGCCGTTGCGGTTGGCCGGCGTCAGCCCCGCGGCGGTGATGGCGGCCACCACCTCGTCCGGGTCGCCGCCGACCACCGCGACCATAGAGGTCGGGGTGAGCGCGCAGGCGGCGGCCATCGCCGCACCGCGGCGGGTGGCGAACGACATTGCCTGCTCGGCGGTCAGCACGCCGGCCACGGCGGACGCGGTGACCTCGCCGATGCTGTGACCGGCCAGCACGACACCGGCGCCGCCCGCCAGCTTCAACTGACTGGCGGTGACCAGCCCCATGGTGACGATCAGCGGCTGGGTGACGGCGGAGTCCCGGATCTCGTCGGCGTCGGCGGTGGTGCCGAGCCGGACCAGGTCCATGCCGGCGATCTCGGAGTAGCCGGTCACTTGCTCGGCCACGCCGGCAAGCTCCAACCACGGCGCGAGCATCCCCGGCGTCTGGGCGCCCTGTCCCGGGGCAAGTACCGCGATCACTTCTCTACGGTCTCGCGTCGGAGCCCGGTTCCGCGAGCACGGCACGCACAGTGTTCCGGTGTTGATTTTGGAGGGTAGCTACAACTGTCTGCGGCGTGCCTGGCTATGTAAACGATTCCAATGCAGTGATTCCGCTAACTCCGGCGTGTCGGAGCCGGGCGTGTGCAGACTCCGGGGTGCAGGGAGCGGGGTGCAGGGAGCGCCGGGCTCGGTCATCACGAAATCCGGTGGGTGTCCGGAGTGTCCGCCCGGTCCGGCTCCGGTGTGCCTGCCGGCTGGCCTGCCGAACGCGGCTGCCCGTAACCGCTGAGCCGGCCCAGCACCAGGGCAAGCTGGATCGTGAAGGCTCCCCGGGCGTCGGTGGGTGCGTGGCCGCACAGCTCGGCGGCCCGCCGCAGCCGGTAGCGCACCGTGTTGGTGTGCACGAACAGCGCCCGGCCGGTCGCCTCCAGCGCCCGGCCGCTGTCGAGATAGCTGACCACCGTGTCCAGCAGCACGTCCCCGGCCTCGACCAGCGGCTGGTAGACCGTCTCGATGAGCTCGTGCCGGGCGTCGAGATCGCCCGCGATGGTGCGTTCGGGCAGCAGGTCCTCGGCCGATACCGGCCGTGGCGCTCCTGGCCAGCCGGCCACCGCCCGCAGGCCGCTCAGCGCCGTCGCCGTCACCTCGGCGGCGCCCTCGATCCGCGGCGCCGAGCCGCCCACCACCACGGCGGCGTCGTCGAACTCCTCCAGCACCGTCTGGGCGGCCTCCAACGGGTCGCCGATGCCGCCCAGCACCACCACCAGGCGGCCGCCGTGCACGCCGGCCAGCACGTCGTAGCCGGCCCGGCGGGCCGCCCGGTGCACCGAGTCCAGCGCGGCGGTGGGGTCCCGGTCCAGCCGGGCCGAACCGACCACGGTGGTGACCGCGCCCTCGGTGCGCCAGCCGAGGGCGGCCAGTTGGCTGACCGGGGAACCCGCCTCGGTGGCCGGGGTACCGCGTACCAGGCCGTCGATCACCAGTGCCTCGAGCCGGGCGTCCCAGCGGCCCCGGGTCTCGGCGGCCCCCGCGTACACCCGGGCCGCGGCGAAGGCGATCTCCCGGGAGAACCGGAGCACCGCGTCGGCCACCGCCTGCTCCTCGCCGGGGCCGGCCAGTGCCGGGACGTGCTCCTCCACGACGGCGATGGTCTGGCGCACCAGCTCGACGGTCTGCTGCAGCGACACCCGGCGCGCGAGCTCGCGCGGCGCGGTGCCGAACACGTCGCCGGTCAGCCGCAACGCCTGGTCGGGGGAGCGCAGCCACTCCACGAAGGAGCCGATGCCGGCCTGGGCGACCAGCATCACCCACGACCGCTGGTCGGCGGGCAGCCGGCGGAACCAGGCCAGGTGCTCGTCCATCCGGGCCAGGCTGTGCGTGGCCAGCGCACCGGAGGACTGCTCGATCCGGCTGATCGTCGTCTCGCTCAGGGAGCTGCGCACGCCGCGAGCCTAATGTGGACGGGTGGCCACGTTCGAGATCCGGCGCGGCGCCGACCGGGCGCGGACCAGCACCGAGTGGCTGGACTCGGCGCACTCCTTCGCGTTCGGCTCGCACTACGACCCGGACAACCTCGGTTTCGGGGCGCTGCAGGCATGCAATGAGGACACCCTGCAGCCGGGGCCCGGATACCCGGTGCACGCCCACCGCGATGTCGAGATCCTCACCTGGGTGCTGGCCGGATCGCTGACCCAGCTGGCCGAGGGCGGCGAGCCCACCGTGCTGGTGTCCGGCGACCTGCACCACGTCAGCGCGGGCAGCGGCATCCGGCACACCGAGTTCAGCAGCCTGCCCGGCGAGCCGGTGCACCTGGTGCAGATGTGGCTGCGTCCGGACACCGGTGGCACGCCGCCGCGGACGTGCCGGCTGGCGGCCGGCGCCAGGTTGGCCGGCGGCGGGTGGGTGCCGCTGGCATCGGGCTCGGCTGATCCGGCCGAGCCCGACGTGCTGCGCATCCAGCAGCAGGCGGCGCTCTCGGCAGCCCGGCTGCCGGCCGGCGCGACGCTGGCGCTGCCGGTGGCGCCGCTCGTCCACCTGTTCGTGACCACCGGCCTGGTGACGGTCGAGGGCCGGGACGAGTTGGCCGCCGGCGACGCGCTGCGGGTCACCGGCGAGCCCGCTCAGCCGGCCGTGCTGACCGCGCTGGAACCTGCCGAGCTGCTGGTCTGGCAGCTGCCGGACGACGCCACCGCGGTGCCGTCCGGTTGACCTCCCCGCACACCGGCTCCAGCGCCTACGCTGGCTGGGTGTCCGCCGCAGCTGGTCTCGATCTCGCCCGCGACGAACCGCACGACCAGGACGCTGAGCGGCGCCGGCTGGCAGAGCTGGTGAGCGGCGGCCAGGTGCTGGTGGTGTCCGGGGCAGGCCTGTCCACCGAGTCCGGCATTCCCGACTACCGCGGGCCGACCGGCCGACGGCATCCGGCGACGCCGATGACCTTTCAGGAGTTCACCGGCAGCGCGGCGGCCCGGCAACGGTACTGGGCGCGCAGCCACCGCGGCTGGCAGCGCATCGCCCAGGCCCGGCCGAACTCGGGCCACCAGGCGGTCGGCCGGCTGCAACGGGCCGGCCTGCTCAGCGGCGTGATCACCCAGAACGTGGACGGCCTGCACCAGGCCGGCGGTGCGCGGGGCGTGATCGAGCTGCACGGCGGCCTGGACCGGGTGGTGTGCCTGGCCTGCCGGGCGATCAGCCCGCGTGAGGAGCTCGACGAGCGGCTGGCCGAGGCGAACCCGCGGGCCCGGGAGCTGCCGGTCGACGGCCCGGTCAAGCCGGACGGCGATGTCGAACTCGCCGAGGTCGAGATCGAGGCGTTCCGGGTGGTGGACTGCCTGGACTGCGGCGCCGGACCGCTGAAGCCGGATGTGGTGTTCTTCGGCGAGAACGTTCCGGCGGAGCGGGTGGCGCACTGCTACGCGTTGGTGGAGGCCAGCCGGCTGCTGCTGGTGCTGGGCTCGTCGCTGACGGTGGCCTCCGGCTTCCGGTTCGTCCGGCGGGCGGCCGCCCGCGGCATTCCGGTCGCGATCGTCAACCAGGGTGCCACCCGCGGCGACCCGCTGGCCGACGTGGTGCTGGACCTGCCGCTCGGCCAGCTGCTGCCCGTGCTGGCTGCCGAGGCGGTCGGCCGCTGATGCAGCAGTCGCGGCTGGACGACGTCGAGTCCTTCGACCGGTTGCCCGAGCTCGAGGTGGCCGAGCTTCGCGAGTTGCAACTGCGCCGGCTGCGGTGGTCATTACGGCATGCCTACGACAACGTCGCGCACTACCGGGCCGCCTTCGACAGTGCCGGCGTGCATCCGGACCAGCTGACCTCGCTGGCGGACCTGGCACGTTTTCCCTTCACCAGCAAGGCAGAGCTGCGCCAGAACTACCCGTTCGGGATGTTCGCGGTGCCGCGCGAGCAGGTGGTGCGGGTGCATGCGTCGTCTGGCACCACCGGCAAGCCGACCGTGGTCGGCTACACCGCCGAGGACCTGGCGACCTGGGCGTCGGTGATGGCCCGCTCGATCTACGCCGCCGGTGGCCGGCCCGGCGACCTCGTGCACATCGCCTACGGCTACGGCCTGTTCACCGGCGGGCTGGGCGCGCACTACGGCGCCGAGCGGCTCGGTTGCACGGTGGTGCCGATCTCGGGCGGCATGACCGCCCGGCAGGTGCAGTTGATCACCGACTTCGAACCACGCATCATCATGGTCACCCCGTCGTACTTCCTGTCGATCCTGGACGAGCTCGCCGCCCAGGGCATCGACGCCACGCAGACCTCGCTGCAGATCGGCATCTTCGGTGCCGAGCCGTGGACCGAGGCGATGCGGGCCGAGATGCAGCAGCGGGCCAAGCTGACCGCGCTGGACATCTACGGCCTCAGCGAGGTGATCGGGCCGGGAATCGGCCAGGAGGCGGCCGGCCACCCGGGCCGGTTGCAGGTGTGGGAGGACCACTTCTACCCGGAGGTGGTCGATCCCGAGACCGGCGAGGTGCTGCCGGACGGCGAGCAGGGTGAGCTGGTGTTCACCTCGCTCACCAAGCAGGCGATGCCGGTGGTGCGCTACCGCACCCGCGACCTGACCCGGCTGCTGCCCGGCAGCGCCTATCCCGCCTTCCGCAGCATCGAGAAGATCACCGGACGCACCGACGACATGATGATCATCCGTGGCGTCAACGTGTTCCCGACCCAGATCGAGGAGCTGTTGCTGCAGGTGCCGGGGCTGGCGCCGCACTTCGAGTGCGTGCTGACCCGGCCCGGCCGGCTGGACGAGCTGTGCGTCCGGGTGGAGGCGCGCGAGGCCGACGCCGACGCGGCCGGGCTGGCCCAGCACCTCGGCCGATTGGTGAAGGACCAGATCGGGGTCACGGTAGCCGTCGAGGTGCTGGAGCCGGAGGCGATCGCGCGCTCGCAGGGCAAGGCCGTCCGGGTCCACGACCGGCGCTGACCACTGGGCCCGCCACCCGGGCAAATCCGGGCGAGTGGCATCTCGGACCGCCTATTTCCGGGGCCAGGGATGGCGCAACCGTTAGCCGTATGAACTAATGCCGTAGTCCCGACCCGGCCGGTTGGCAGCAACCGCCGCATCCTGGAAGTCCGAGGAAGGAAAGCCCGCCGATGCATGACAACACCACCGCCGAGCAGCCAGCCCACTCGCCGACCCGGCTGCGTGCTCGCCTGCCGTTCCTGTCCGGCGTCCTGATCGCCGTCCTCGGCCTGACCTTCGGTGGCATCGCCACCGCGTCGGCGCACAACGGCAACGGCAGCACCGCCGCCCACGGCCAGGGCAACGGCAATGTGCTGACCTGGTACACCGGCAAGGCGCCGACCCCGGCGCCGACGCCGAAGACCGACGCCCAGGTGCCGAACGTGACCCTGGTGGAGAACGGCATCAAGGCCTACTACGGCGACACGGTGGCGGCCAGCGGCGACCACATCCCGTCGACCACCGGCAACTACGCCAAGCAGGTGTACAGCATCGAGAATTCCGCCGAGTGGTACCTCAAGACCTACAAGCCGAAGGCCCACGACCCGCAGGCCGGTGCCAAGAAGGCCGTCGTGTTCGACGTCGACGACACCACGCTCAACACCTACAACTACGAGATCTTCTCCAACTTCGCCTACAACCCGACCACCAACGCCGACTTCGTCAACAGCGCCCGGTTCCCCGAGGTCTACGGCATGCCGGCGCTGGCCAAGTACGCCTCGGCGCACGGCTACACGATCTTCTTCATCACCGGACGCCCGGAGGCGCAGCGCGCCGGCACCGTCACCAACCTGGCCAAGGTCGGCTACGACGCACCGGACGCCGATCACCTGTACCTGAAGAACAACGCCAGCCCGCCGGCCTACCTGAGCTGCGGTTCGACCTGCACCACCATCCAGTACAAGTCCGGCACCCGGGCGCACATCGAGTCGCTGGGGTACAACATCGTCGCCAACTTCGGTGACCAGTACTCCGACCTGACCGGTGGCTACGCCGACCGCACCTTCAAGATGCCGAACCCGATGTACTACCTGCCGTAGTTCCTCGGCCTGAACCACGCAGCGGAGCCCCGGCCAGAGCTGGCCGGGGCTCCGTCGCGTCAGGCGGAACCTTTAGCCGAACCTCACTGCAACAGAGTGCTGACTGCATCACCAGGCACGTCAGCTGTCGCTGCGGACCTCGTCATGGCCCTCGGGGCGTTCCGGATCGGGTGGCAGCGTCGTACTGACTGTCCGCACCGCCCGGTGTCCGGCTGCCGACACCCGCCTGTCCCTGCCGGGGCGATCTTCACCGGCTCTGGTGAGGTCGAACTGAGCGGCGAGTTCACTCACCTCGTGGGTCGAGAACCCGGCGTCCAGCAGTCTTCGTACTGCGGACTCCGGTATCTCCTGGGTCTGCGTTTCGGCAACTTCCTTACCGAAACGCTGGCGTGCTGCCTGCCTGCTTACCCCTAGAACGTTGGCGATCTCTGTCCAGCTGCGGCCGTGGTGGCGCGCGGCGGCAACCGCCCTGACGAGAATGACGTGTGTGACGTCGACGGCGTAGAGGGCGGCACCGATCCGACGCATGTCCGTTCGGTCGTGATCGACTGTGACGTCGGGGTCGTCAGGGTCGAGCGCCTCCAGGCGGGCGAGCGCATCGGCAACCTCATCCTCGAGCATCGGGGTTCACCTCCTCACAGGAATCTGCTTCGCGCTGTCATTGCATGGATCACCTGGGAGGGCTGGTCGGCGGTGGCATCTATCACGCCCACTTCGAGCAGCCGGACGCCGGCTTGGTCGGCACCGATGTACATCACGAGGTTGCCGTCCCGGTAGGTGCGGATCGCCATCCGGATGGCGTGCAGCATGTCCGCCTCGGAGATTCCGTGCTTCCGGGCGGAAGCATGATCTGCACGTGACAACTTTACCTTGTCAACGAGATCTCGCGATGCCGCTGAGCCGGGCTCGTTATCGGGGCAGCCGCTCGATCAGCGCCGTCGTCTGGACGGCGGACCGCCGTATCGAGTCGGTCGGGTTTGGCACTAGGCGGAACCCTCCGCCGAACCGGCGTGGGCCGCCGAGACGTCGTTGATCCGGTACTTCTCCAGCGCGTCCCGCGGAGCCTCCGGCTTGACCTCGCCCCGCTTGGCCAGCTGGGCCAGCACGTTCACCACGATCGACTCGGCGTCGATGTGGAAGAACCGGCGGGCCGCACCCCGGGTGTCAGCGAAGCCGAAGCCGTCGGCGCCGAGCGAGCTCCAGTCCCGACCGGAGGCCTGCACCCACTGGGCGATCTGGTCGGGCACCGCGCGCATGTAGTCCGACACCGCGACCACCGGTCCGCCGGACTCGGCGAGCCGGCTGGTGATGTAGGGGGTGTGCGGCTCGGCGTCCGGGTGCAGGAAGTTGTGCTCGTCGGCAACTAGAGCATCTCGTCGTAATTCATTCCAAGAGGTCACCGACCAGACGTCGACGTCCACACCCCAGTCCTGGCCGAGCAGTTCCTGGGCGCGCAGCGCCCACGGCACCGCCACCCCGGAGGCCAGCACCTGGGCCCGCGGCCGGCCCTGCTCGCCGAGGGACGGCGAGATCAGGTGGATGCCGCGCAGGATGCCCGGCACGTCCACGTCGGCGGGTTCGGCCGGCTGCGGGATCGGCTCGTTGTAGATGGTGAAGTAGTAGAAGACGTCCTCGCCGTGCGGGTGCTGCTCGGACGAGCCGTACATCCGGCGCAGGCCGGCCTCGACGAGATGGGCGATCTCGTAGGCGTAGGCCGGGTCGTAGGCCACCACCGCCGGGTTGGTCGAGGCGATCAGCAGCGAGTGCCCGTCGGCGTGCTGCAGCCCCTCGCCGGTCAGCGTGGTGCGGCCGGCGGTGGCGCCCAGCACGAAGCCGCGGCCGAGCTGATCGGCGAGCTGCCAGAACTGGTCGCCGGTCCGCTGGAAGCCGAACATCGAGTAGAAGATGTAGAACGGGATCATCGGCTGGGCGTGGGTGGCATACGCCGTACCGGCCGCGATCAGCGACGCCGTGGAGCCGGCCTCGCTGATGCCCTCGTGCAGGATCTGCCCGGCGGTGGACTCCTTGTAGGACAGCAGCATCTCCCGGTCCACCGCGTCGTACTCCTGGCCGTGCGGGGAGTAGATCTTGGCGGTCGGGAAGATCGCGTCCAGGCCGAAGGTGCGGGCCTCGTCCGGGATGATCGGCACGAACCGCTTGCCGATCTCCTTGTCGCGCATCAGCTCCTTGAACAGCCGCACCATCACCTGGGTGGTGGCGACGCTCTGCTTGCCGGAGCCCTTCTTCAGGTCGGCGTAGGCCGCCGCCTGCGGGGTGGGCAGCACCAGCGGCTTGGACCGGTCGATCCGCTTGGGCAGCGCGCCGCCGAGGGCGGCCCGGCGCTCCTTCATGTACTGGATCTCGTCGGACTTCTCACCCGGGTGGTAGTACGGCGGCAGGTCGGCCTCGAGCGCCTCGTCGGTGATCGGCAGGTACAGCCGGTCCCGGAAGGCCTTCAGGTCGGCCTTGGTGAGCTTCTTCATCTGGTGGGTGGCGTTGCGGCCCTCGAAGCTCTCCAGCGTCCAGCCCTTGATGGTGTGCGCCAGGATCACCGTCGGCTGGCCGACGTGCGCCCGGGCGGCGTTGAACGCCGCGTAGACCTTGCGGTAGTCGTGCCCGCCCCGGGACAGCAGCCGCAGCTCGTCGTCGGACATGTGCTCGACCAGCTTGCGCAGCCGCAGGTCGTCGCCGAAGAAGTTCTCCCGGATGTAGGACCCGGACTCCACCGTGTAGGTCTGGAACTGGCCGTCCGGCGTCGTGTTCATCTTGTTCACCAGCACGCCGTCGCGGTCGGCGGCCAGCAGCGGGTCCCAGTCCCGCCCCCAGATCACCTTGATGACGTTCCAGCCGGCGCCGCGGAAGTAGGACTCCAGCTCCTGGATGATCTTGCCGTTGCCGCGCACCGGACCGTCCAGGCGCTGCAGGTTGCAGTTGATCACGAAGGTGAGGTTGTCCAGCTCCTCGCGGGCGGCCACCCCGATCGCGCCGAGCGACTCGACCTCGTCCATCTCGCCGTCGCCGAGGAACGCCCAGACGTGCGAGTCGGCGGTGTCGGCGATGCCCCGGGCGGCCAGGTAGCGGTTGAACCGGGCCTGGTAGATCGCCCCGATCGGCCCCAGGCCCATCGAGACGGTCGGGAACTCCCAGAAGTCGGGCATCAGGCGCGGGTGCGGGTAGGAGGACAGCCCGTGCGGTGCCTTGGACTTCTCCTGCCGGAAGCCGTCGAGGTGCTGCTCGGTGAGCCGGCCCTCGAGGAAGGCGCGGGCGTAGATACCGGGGGCGGCGTGCCCCTGGAAGTAGATCTGGTCGCCGGTGCCGCCGGCCAGGTCCTTGCCGCGGAAGAAGTGGTTGAAGCCCACCTCGTACAGCGAGGCGGCCGAGGCATAGGTGGCGATGTGGCCGCCGACGCCCAGGTGTTTGTTGGCCCGGCTGACCATGATGGCGGCGTTCCAGCGGATGTAGGCGCGGATCCGCCGCTCGATGTGCTCGTCGCCCGGGAACCAGGGCTCGCGCTCGGGCGGGATGGTGTTGATGTAGTCGGTGCTGCGCAGCGCCGGCACGCCGACCTGGCGTTCCCGGGCGCGTTCGAGCAGCTTCAGGAGCAGGAACCGGGCCCGCTGGCGGCCGTCGTGGTCGACCGCCGCGTCGAAGGATTCGAGCCACTCCCGGGTCTCACCGGGATCGATGTCGGGAAGTTGGCTGGGCAGCCCGTCGGTGATGATGCTGTAGCGATCACGAGTCACCCCTCCAGTGTCCACCTTTCGGCGGCTTGATGTGACCTCTGAGGTTTACCGGCCGGTAGCTATCGCCGCGGCGGGACTGTCTCGGGGTTTGCCCGGGGGAGCCCCGGAGGCTTGCGTCGTCGGCGAAGTGTGGTTATCTACCGGAGCACGATTACCCGCGGTGAGGACGCGCCTCGCCGCTTTGCGCACCATCTGGAGGCTGGTAGTGAGCACCACCCCCGGTACCGGGGACAACACGACTGCATTGGTCGACCGCCTGGGCATCGAGCCGGGCATGGTCGTGCAGGAGTTGGGATATGACGACGACGTCGACCAGGCTCTGCGCGAAGCGATCGAGGACCGCCTGAACGAGGACATGGTCGACGAGGACTCGGACGAGGTAGTCGAGGTGGTCCTTCTGTGGTTCCGGGAGGACGACGGGGACCTCGTCGACGCCCTGGTGGACGCCATCGCACCCCTGGCCGACAACGGGGTGATCTGGCTGCTGACGCCCAAGCGCGGCCAGGCCGGCTACGTGGAGCCTTCCGACATCTCCGAGGCGGCCCCGACCGCCGGGCTGTCCCAGACCTCGCTGCTGCCGCTGTCGGCGGGCTGGACCGGCGCCCGGCTGGTGCCCCGGCGGGCCAAGGCCGGTGCCGACCGCAGCAAGGGGGAACGGCGATGAGCTTCGTGGCCGACCCGGTGTCGATCCCGGGCATGCAGCCGCTGGCGGTGGGCACCGAGGCCCCGGAGTTCCGGCTGCGCGACCAGAACAACGAGGTGGTGACGCTCTCGTCGTTCCGCGGCGCCAAGGCGGTGCTGCTGGTGTTCTACCCATGGGCGTTCACCAGCATCTGCACCGGCGAGCTGGGCGCGATCCGGGACCGGATCGACGAGTTCGCCAACGACGCGGTTCAGGTACTCACGGTCAGCATCGACTCCTCGTTCGCGCACAAGATCTTCGCCCAGCGCGACGAGCTGAACTTCCCGCTGCTGGCCGACTTCTGGCCGCACGGCGAGGTGGCCCAGGCCTACGGGGTGTTCAACACCGACGCCGGGGTCTCCAACCGGGGGACCTTCCTGATCGACCGGGACGGCATCATCCGGTTCAGCGAGGCCAACGAGATCGGCGTCGGGCGGGACCCGCAGCGCTGGCTTTCCGAGATCGCGGCGCTGACGTCCGGGGTTGCCGGCTAGCAACTGCCCGCCGTCAACGCGGCCGGTCGCCGGGCAGGCTGTGACCTGCCCGGCGCCGGGTATGCAGCGAGACTGTCAGCCGGCCTTGCCCGCGATGGTGGCGTCCGGCACCTCGGTCAGCCGTCCGGTCTTGATGTCGTAGAGAAAGCCGTAGATCGGGATCTGCCGCGAGACCAGCGGGTGGTTGCGAATCCTGGTGACGTCGCTGACCACGGCCTGGGTGCGGTCTCCGATGGTGTGCCAGTTGACGTACTCGGACTCCGTGGTCCCCGAACCGGTGCCCACCTCGTGGAAGCCGTCGGCATCGAGCTTGGCGGTTTCCAGGCTGTTGGCCCACATGTCGCGCAGCTGCTCGTCGGTCACCAATTCCATGCCGCAGTCGTCGTGGTGGATGACGAGCCATTCCTTCGTGCCCAGCAGCTTGTGCGAGATAGCCAGCGACCGGATCGCGTCGTCGGTGGCCCGGCCGCCGGCATTGCGGATGACGACCGCGTCTCCTTCGGAGAATCCCGCGAAATCGGGTGGGATGAGCCGGGGGTCCTGGCAGGTCAGGATGGCGAAGCCCCGCTTGGCGGGCAGCGAGAGCTCGGACTTTGCACCGAAATCGGCGGCGTATCGCTCGTTGGCCTGCAGGATCTCATCGAGAACGGACATGGTTACTCCTTCGTACCTCTGCGGTTTTCTTCGCGGCTGGCTGATGCGCCGGCGCCGCGTGCGCGGGTTGAAGTGCGCCCCAAGGACTCCAACGTATGAGCAACCTGGAGTAGCTTCCTTCTCCTGACGTGCCCTGGGTCCCTGCGTAGGCCCTGATCAGGCGCGGCCCGCGAGCCGATCGTCCAGCGAGGCCTTGCGGCTCTTGCGTGTCGTTTCGGGGGCGTCCGGCTCGGTGGGGTCGGTCGCGTCGGCCGCGTCTTCGGCGGCCCGGCGCCGCTCGGCGGCCGCCATCACGAACGGTGCGCACAGGGCCAGCAGCGCGAACAGGTACCACTGCACGACGTACGCGGCGTGCTGCGGCTCCTCGGCGCCGCCGGCCGGGTTGGACATGTCAGGCTCGGGCAGTGCGGTGAGGCCCGCGGTGCCGGGCTGGCCGGGCAGCAGTTCGGCGTAGCCGTTCCACACCGCAGCGCCGACCCGGGCGGCCTGCTGGACCGGGTTGACGGTTTCCACCTGGCCGGTGGGCAACTGGCCGAACCGGTCGGCCTTGCCGTCGGCCGGCTGTAGCCGGGCGGTGACGGTCACGGTGCCGGACGGGGCGGCCGGCACCGAGGGGCTGCTGGTGGCCGACCCGGTCTGGGCGAGGAAACCGCGGGCGACGAGCAGCACGCCGGCCCGGGTCCGCAGCGGGGTGAGCACCGTGTAGCCGAGGTCGCCGGACACGCTCTGGTTGCGCAGCAGGGTCTGCTGGGTACTGAGATAGCTGCCGGTGGCGGTGACCCGGCGGAACTGCTGCGCCTTGCCGGTGGAGGTGGCAGCGGTGGCGCTGCCGAGCACCGTGGCGATGTCGGCCGGTTGGTCGCGGTTGTCCACCCGCAGGTGCTGGTTGGCGTCGTGCTTCTGGTGGAACCGGGCCACCTGCCAGCTGCCGGCCAGGCCGCAGACCGCGGCGAGCAGCACCATCAGGGCGAACAGGCCCAGGTAGCGCGGCTGCCGCAGCGTGGAAAGCACGCATCGACAGTACGGCGGCCGGATGTGTTCCGGACCGCCCGGTACCCTCTTCCTCGTCGTAGTCGCCGGTGTCCGGCTCGGTCGGGTCTGTCGGCCGGGTCGACCCGGCGGTGCGGGCGCTTAGCTCAGCGGGAGAGCACTCGGTTTACACCCGAGCGGTCGTTGGTTCGATCCCAACAGCGCCCACCGGTCCGGACTCAGCGGAGCCGGGTCTGGTACGTGACAGACACCGGAGTCGAGACCCGGCCGAGCCGGTCGGTGGTGGTGAAGGTCATCGTCACGCTGCCCCGCTTGCCGGTCAGCACGCCCGCCGCTTCGAACCAGTCACGATAGGCGTCGAGCGCCCAGCTGCCGTCGTCGTTGACGTAGGCCGAGGTGTACTCGCGCCCGTCGGGCAGCAGCAGAGTGACCGTGCCGAGCGGCTCAGCGGTGCCGGTCAGATGCGCCGGCAGGGAGCTGATCGTCGAGCCGGCCGCCGGGCTGGTGATCACCGGCGGTGCCGGCGGCGTCGAGTCGACGGTGAAGGCGACCGCGACGGAGGTGATGGGGGTGCCGTCGAAGGTGTTGGTCACGGTGGCGGCGTGCGCACCGTCGGCAACACCGGCTACCTGCAGGTAGAAGTCGCCGAAGTCGTCGCACCGTGCGGTACCGCTGCTGCCGTCGTCGAGGACGGCGGTGATGTCGGAACCCGCGGTGCAGTTACCGGCAAAGGGAACGTCGGGGCCGTCCGCGACGCCCCCCTCTTCGGGGGAGCGCAGCCAGAAGCTGCCCGCATCGACGAGCACGGTGTAGCTGATGCAGTCGCTGGCGGTGCCTTCGTAGTAGCCGGTCACCACGGCGCACACCTGGTGCGTGCCGTAGGGCAGCGGCACCACCGTGTCGAAATAAGCAGTGCCCAGCGTCCGGCCGAGGTAGGTGGAGGTGGAGTCGTAACCGTCGACGGTGAAGCTCAGGTACTCCCCGGAATTGGTCACCGTGCCGGTGAACTCGACCTGCTGCCCCAGCGCGGCGGACCCGTCCTCAGGTGTGACGATCTCGACCCCGGGCTGCGGGATGGCCGAAGCCTGCCAGCTGACGCTCCGGGTTGCGATCGCAGAGCCGTCGACACCCAACAGGCTGGCAACGAGGGTGTGCTCACCCGCCGCGAGCCCGGAGTAGACGTGGTCCCAGCCGTAACCGTCCGGGTCGCAGGCCACTACGAGCGGAGTGCCGCCGTCGAGCGCCAGGCGCACTGACGCACCCGGCTGGCAGTAGCCGGCCGCGCGCACCGTGTCGAAGGACTGGTAGCCGTCGTAGGGCTGTTCGAGGGAGAACTGCGAGGGATCGGGAAGCATCGTCCAGGTGATGCAGGTCGAGGCGAGCACGCCGCCGCCCGACCGCACCTCGGCGCACAGCCGGTGCGCTCCGACCCGTCCGATGTAGCGGTAGGCCGACCACGCGCCGCTGCGTGCGACGGGCACCGAGGCGCCGGTCGCGGTTCCGTCCACGGTGAGAACCAGCGCCGCACCGGCAGGCACCGCCGCCTTGCCGGCCAGGGTCACCCCACCGGCCAGGGTCGACGTGCCGTTCGCCGGACTCGTCACGGTGACCGACGCGGTCGTCGGATTCGCCGCGAGGGCCGCTGGCGCGAGCAGCGCCGGCCCCAGCAGCGCCGTGCAGAACACCAGGGCATGGCGGATGGATCGTCTTGACACTATTCGGCTCCCTCTGTCACGGTTTCCGACCGAGGGCTCTGCCGTCCCCGAGTGAAATGGCGCAAGCATGCCTCACATGCTGGCCACATGCAGTCATTTTGTGGAACTCGGCTCGAGCTCCATACCGCACGCGGCCAGCCCGGCCGAATTCGCGAGGTATGCCCGAATGTGCGTTTGTCAGCCGATTGGCTCCGTTGCCTCAACCTGCTCTGCATGCGCAGATTCCCCTTTAATTTGTTGCTGAATCTCTACCAGCCAGCATCTACGCATGCTGGAAACCCTCGTCGGTGACTGCATCGCGGGGTATCCTGTCGTAATGGACGGCTTCGATGCATTCCAGACCGGTCGGCGTGGAGCGCTATGACTGACGCCCGCCGGACCAAGTTGAAACAGGGCCTGTGCCAACTCACCGACGACGAATTACGCAAGATCATCGATCACCGCAACGGCGGTGGCGACATGGTGTACGACAACTACAACTACGAAGAGTCGACCGGCTTCTATTGACCGCTGGCCATAGGGCTCGGGGTTCCCGAGTGGGTGCAGCAGAATGACGATCCGGCGGCGATGACCGACGACCGGGTGCGCGAGCTCATGTACGAGCTCGGCGCGAACCGGCCGGGATTCACGCTGAATCCGATGAAGGGCACGGCCGGTGACTTCTACCGCGACAACCGTGCCCAGGACATCCACGACCTGTGCGAGGAGATCCTCGACGATCGCGGGCGTCCGGTCAGGCGGAACGACGACGATGCCACCTACTGAGCCTGGTCACCCGCCTGACCGGGTTCGGCCCGCTCGGGGCGGCAGATTCGTCGTGGCCACCGGTATCGACGGGGCCGGCAAGAGCACGATCAGCCGCGCGCTGGTGCAGGCGTTGGAGGCGTCCGGCCAGCCAGCGATGCTGCTTCCGAGCCGGCATGCCGTGCCGCCGGCCGATCCACCGTTCCTCGCTCGGCACCTTCAACGGCTGCAGGCAGCGGTGTGGGAGAGCGACGGCGACGACCGGCAGGACCTGTTCGGTCATCGCCACTACTTCCTGTTGCTCGCCGCCTGGTACGAGGCCCTGGATAGGCTGGTACTGCGCCCGGCATTGGACGCCGGCCGCACGGTCGTCGCCGACGGGTGGACGCACAAGCTGCTGGCGCGGACGATGGATCGTCCAGAGATTCCCGTCGGCCTGGTGCGCGAGTGCTTCGACCAGTTGGCGAAACCGGATCTGATCCTCTTCCTGGACGTACCGCCAGAGGCCTGCGCGGCGCGCAAGGCGACCATCAGCCGCACCGAGGCAGGCCAGCACGACGGATACGGCGGTGACCGGCGGGCCAGCTTCGTCGACTACCAGGCCCGGATCCGTGCCAACCTGCTCGCCGTCAGCCGGAACCAGGGACTCACTCGCCTGATCGACGCCGACCGGTCGCCGGCTGCGGTCATCGGCGAGTGCCTGCGCTGGACAGCGACCGACCTGCTGCCCGATGCCGGGGAGTGCGGCGCGGTAGCGCACGCTGCGCCGGAAATCGCCCGGCTGCAGGCTTCGGCGATCCCCCAGGAGGAACTGCTTGGGTAGAGTCAGAACCTTGCCGCACGGCCCCCGGCCGCAGAATGCGCTCGTCGCCCCGCACCGGCGGGGTCGCAACCAGCACTGCTGAGGAGTAGCCCGTTGTCTTTCGTCGTTCCGCCCCCAGACCCGGTGCTCGCCGACCGAGGCCCGAACGCAGCGCTGTTCGTGGCCTTGGAAGGCATCGACGGTGCGGGCAAGACGACGGTGCTCCGCGAGATCGGCAGGCGAGCTGCCGATCAGGGGCTTGCGCTGCTCGCGCTGGAGAAGAAGAGCCGGAGCCATCCCGATCCGATCGTGCAGCGGCAACTGCTCGGCCTGCACGACCTGCTCTGGACGGACTGGGAGGCCGATCCCTTTCTGACGATGGGCCCGCTGCACTGGGCACATCTGATGGCCGGTTGGTTCGCCACGCTGCAGCAGGCTTTCATAGCGCCGGCACTGCGGGAGTCCAGGACGGTCGTGGTCGACACCTGGATCTACAAGTTCATCGCACGCCTGCAGTCCAAGCAGCTGATCCCTGACGCGACGGTGCTGACGATCTTCGACAGCATTCCCAGGCCGGATCTCGTCATCCGGCTCAACGTCTCGCCCGAGGTTGCGCTGCGGCGCAAGGACAGGCTGACCATCGGGGAGTCGGGAAACCCGACCAGCGGTGCGCCGAGCGACCAGGACTTTCTCACCCACCAGGCAGATCTCGCGGCACGCCTCGACGAGTTCGGACGCGCGGAGGGCTGGTCGGCGATCGATGTCGACGGGCTGAGCGTGTCCCAGGTCGCCGACGCGGCGATGGAACTGTTGGACAAGCCCGTCTCCGACCGGATGACGAGCGGCTACCGGACGGGCGAGGTGTCCTGCCCATGACCGTGCCGGTGAGAGATCAGTCCGAGGGCGCCACTCGCAGCTACCGCGCCCGGGTGGCCTGCGATCACCCGGGCTGGCAGGACGGTCCGGACGGCCGGCAGGTGCGGCTACTGGTGGGGGACGACGCGTCCGCCGCGGTGCTGGTCGCCGACCGCGCCGAGGCGGGATTCACCCTGGTGCCCCTCGCCGGCGAGCTGTTACCGCGCATCAGCCATGTCGATCCGGCCGCGCTGCCCGCCACCAGTGCCGCGGCGGTCGCGGCCCGCGACCGGCTGTCCCACTGGGGCGCGGTGGCCCGGGTGGCCACTCCCAGCCTGTGGGAGGCGATCGGGACCGCCGTTGTCCGGCAGGTGATCAGGGCGTCCCAGGCCCGCATCCTGCTGCACGCCATCCGCGAGCACCAGGGCGAGCCGATGGACACACCCTTCGGCCGGCTGTACTCCTTCCCGTGCGCGGAGGATGTGCTGTCGTTGCCGGCCGAATCGTTCTCCCGGCTCGGCCTCGCCTTCAAGGCACCGCACCTGCGTGCCGCGGCTGCGGCCTACCTGAGGTCAGCGGATTCCTGGCGCAACTGTTCGCCGGCAGAGCTGCGCAGCCAACTGCTCGAGGTGCCCTACATCGGGGAGTGGACGGCCGGCGTGGTCGTGTCGGACTACCTCAACGACTTCAGCGCGTACCCGACCGGCGACCTCGCGGTCCGGCACTGGGCCCGCAGCCTGGTGCCGTCGGAGCCATGGCCGCTCGATGAAAAGGCGTTTCGCCTTCGGTGGCAAGGATTCACCCAACCGATGCCTGCTGAATGGACCATGACGATACTTGCGTGGGGAGCGGATGTGAGTGCGCGATGACTGACCGGAACTCCGTGGTCGCCGGAGGCGACCTGACGCAACCACTCGACATCCTGTTCGTCAACGCGCCGTTGCGGGACTACTCGGTCCGGCCCCGCGTCAACGACTTCACGTTGCCGGTGCTGGGCATGGCCTATCTCGCTACCTACGCCGCCGCGCAGGGCTGGAACGCCGCGGTGCTGGACGCCGAGGCGCACGGCCTCGGCGTTGCCGACACCGCCGAGATCGTCAACCAGCTCGAACCGCGGTGGGCCGGCTTCAACCTGCTCGCGCCCACCTACGAGATCAGCGCCGAGGTGGCATCCCGGTTGGACGGCGGGATCAAGCTGATGCTCGGCGGCCACCAGGCCAAGGCGATGCCACACCAGATCCTTTCCGACGAACGGATGGCGGCCTGTCACGCGCTGGTGGTGGGGGAGGGCGAGACCCGGGTCGCCGAGCTCCTCGCCGACCACCGCAGCCGTGCCTCGCTGCCCGGGGTGATGTGGCGTGACCAGCTGCTGGGGACCGTGGTGACCGGCGGTGGCCCAGGCTCCAGCCACCACCTCGCCCCCGACATCAACGCGCTGCCCTTCGTCGATCGCGCCTTTCTGGCCCAGGATCCGTTCCAGCACCCGGACGGCCGCCTGGAGGCCAACATGGTGGGCGCCCGGGGCTGCCCGTACGACTGCTCGTTCTGCGGTGCAGCGGTGTCTGCCAACAAAGACATCACCATCCGCACCCGGTCGCCGGAGAACATCATCTCCGAGATGCGCGAGCTGCGGAGCCAGGGCGTGACGCTGTTCCGCTTCGTCGACGACCTGTTCCTCGGCGCCAAGCGGGTCATCGACGACATGATGCAGGCGTTCTCCGAACACCAGGTCGGTGAGTGGGCGCAATGGGATGCCACCGGTCGGATCAATGTGCTGTCCCGATTGGACGATGCGGATCTGCAGCGGCTGGCGGCCAACGGCCTGCGCGAGGTCGCGCTCGGCATCGAGTCCGGCAGCGAGCGGATGCTGCGCCTGATCGACAAGCGGATCACACCGGAGATGACCCGGACCGTCGTGAAACGGCTGATCGACCACGGGATCTCGGTGAAGGGATACTTCATCCTCGGGCTGCCGACCGAGACATGTGCCGAGGTCGACGCCACCGTGTCGCTGATCCACGACCTGTGGCAGCTGACCGCCGACACGCCTGCCATGTTCCGGGCGTCGGTGTTCGAGTACCGGCCCTACCCGGGCACTCCGGACTGGCACCGGCTGATGGCGACCGGCAAGTACACCCCGGAGCAGTTGCTCGACTACAGCCCGGTGGACCTGACCGGCTCGGGCGTGGACGAGGCGATGCGCGAGCGCGACGAGTTCAACTTCTCGGTCAACCTGCGGCTCTCCGATGCGCCTACCGAATACGTGCGGCAGCAGCTCACCGACCTGATGCGGGCCCAGTACGAGCGCAAGGCTGCTCACGCACCGGCCGAGCAGGCTGTCGCACCCGGCACGCGGGTCGGGTGAACTAGGCATGTCACTGGTTGTCCTGGGCGCGTCGGCCAACATGATCCGCACCGCGCACAAGCTCGACACCGACCTGGTGATCGTCCAGCTGCCCGGAGCAGCACAGGCGTCCTTCGTCCGCCCGGAGAAGGACGAACTGTTCACCGTCGACTACTCCGACGCCGATCAACTGGCCGCCTTCGCGGAGTTGCTGCGAGGCCGTGGCGACATCGACGGCGTGGTGTCCACCACCGAGGCCGGCCTGGAGCCGGCGGCCCGGCTGGTCGAACAGCTCGGAGTTTCCGGGACCTCGTTGCAGACCGTGCTGGCATCGCGCGACAAGCGGCGCATGCGGCAGTTGCTGGCCATTCAGGCACCGGACCTCACCGTGCCCTTCGCCGCCGCAGCGGACTCCGACGCGGTCGCCGAACTGCTCGCCTCACACGACCGCGCGATCGTCAAGCCGGCCGACGGCACGGGCAGTGCCGGCGTGCGCGTGGTGACCAGCATCGACGACGTGCTGCGGCTACCTGCCGCCGATCGGGCGGGCGGCCTGGTGGAGGCCTTCCTGACCGGGGTGGAGGTGACGGTCGAAACCCTCAGCACGGCCGGGCAGCACACCGTGTTAGGGGTGATCGAGAAGTGGACCACCGAGAACTTCGTCGAGGTGGGACATGTGATGCCGGCGCCGTCGCTGTCCCCGGAGCAGTGTGACCTGGCGGCCGTCGCGGTCGGCCGGCTGCTGGACATCATCGGGCTCGCCGACGGGGTGGCCTGCACCGAGGTGATCGTCGACGGCGACGACGTCCGGATCGTGGAGACCCACAACCGGCTCAGCGGCGACGGCCTGGCCGACCTGATCTCTGCCACCACCGGACTGGACTGGCGGCACACCGCGCTGGGCTGGCCGGTCGGTGAACTGCCCGAGCGCGAGTCGCCCCGCGCCGCGGCGGCGGCGATGGTGTTCTTCGTCGCCGACGAAGGGGTCGTCAGCTCCGTGTTGCAACAGCCGCCCGAACTGGCGGACGTGACGTTCGAGCTGTGGGCACCTGCCGCTGCGGTCGGGGATTCGGTCGGCCCCCTCAGCAGTTCCGACGACCGGCTGGGTGGTGCCCGACTGGTCGGACCCGATCCGCAGACGTGTGCGAAGGCGCTCGAGCAGGTGCTGTCGCTGAACGTGGTGCGAACGGGAGGTGGCTGAGCGATGCGACCCCTGGTCATCAACCGCCACACGCTGCGCTGGACGGTGGGCGAGCACGGTCGCTACCTGCCGACCCCGCCCGAGTCGCGCGCGCTGCTCACCAGGACGTTCGGCGGCGGCCTCGACGGCTACCGGCCGGCCGACTTTCCGGACGTGACGATCTGCGACATGACCCGCGCCGGCCACCTGGAGGCCGTGGCGACCTGGCTGATCGAGTCACGCGGGCTGACGCACATCGTCGCCCTGCACGAGAAGGAGATGATCCTGGCGGCGACCCTGCGGCAACGCTACGGGCTGCCCGGGATGACACCGGCAGAGACTTTGCCCTTCCGTGACAAGCTGCAGATGAAGGACGACCTGGTGGCGGCGGGATATCCGCACGTGCCCGGCTACCTTCCGGTTCCCGCCCAGCTGCCGCCCACCCTGCCGTGGACCGGCCGGACGGTGGTCAAGAGCAGGTGGGGGCTGGGTGCCTCCGAGGTCAGGGTGGTGGATGACGCCGCCGGTGTAGCCGGCGCGATCGCGGACCTGAACGCCGATCCGTCGTCGCTGGAGATCGAGCAGTTCGTCGAGGGCACGATGTACCACTGCGACTCGGTGGTCTTCGACGGCGAGGTCAGCTTCGTCTCGGTGTGCGAGTACCTGCAACCACCCGGCCGGTTCGCCGTCGAGCGCTACCAGGGCTCGGTCGTGCTGCGCGACGGGCCCGTCCGGGACCTGCTCTGCGAACACAACGCCAAGGTGTTGCGTGCCCTCGGCATTCGAGCCGGGGTGACGCATGCCGAGTTCTTCCGCACGCCGGCCGGCGACGTGGTGTTCTGCGAGGTCGCGGCCCGGCCCGGCGGTGGCGGGATCAGCGACATCGTCGGGCTGTCCTACGGCATCGACCTCGTCGAGAACGCCGTCCACCTGCAGTTGGGGCTCGGCCCGGTGCCGCCCGACGCGCCTGCCTCCTCCGACGTCTTCGGCATCCTGGGCATCTTCCAGTACGTGCTGGTCGAGGACCTCGGCAGCGCGCTCGCCGACCGGGTGCCCGGGATCGTGTCCTACGACTTCCTGCCGCCGGAGATCTCGGGCCGGGTACGGCACGCGACCGACTACGGCCACAAGGTGATCCTGCGCGCCCCGTCCCGGGCGGACTTCGACGATCGCGTGTCCCAGATCCTGGAGCTTGTCGATCACAGCTGTCGGGAGAGGAGCTGACCGGACGCCGTGTTGCTGACCCTGGACGAACTTGTCACCGCGGACGCCGACACCCGGCTCGCCGAACTCGCGCGGACCTTCCGCCGGATCGCGACCGACGGCGCGTTCCCGTGCATCTTCAGCCACCTGCCGTTCTCCGCCGGCGCGGCGTACTTCTCACTGTTCCGGCGGGACCCCGAGGTGGGCCGTGCGATCTATGCGGAGCTGCGCTCGCTGCTGCACGTGCTGAGCAGCCGGCCCGAGGCGATCGCCGTGCTGTTCGTGGAGGGCGGCACCGACGAGGCGGCGAGCACCCTCGACGGTGACCTGCAACTGGCCCGTTCCATCGTGGCGGCCATTCGTGCGGAGGAATGCCGCCGGCATGGGCCCGAGTCGCTGGGCCCGGCCGACCCGAGCTGGTCGCTGAAGGTCGACGGGGTCGAGATCTTCCTCAACTTCTCCTCGCCCAACCACGTGCTGCGCACCAGCCGCAACCTCGGCCCGGCGTTCACCGTCGTCGCGCAGCCCCGGGCCTCGTTCGACCACGGCGGCCGGGCCGGGCCGGCTGCCCGGGAGGAGATCCGGCGGCGGCTGTCGGCCTATGACGGCGTCGAACCGCATCCGTGCCTGGGCCGCTACGGTGCACCCGGCAATCGTGAGGCGCTGCAGTACTTCCTCGGTGACGGCACCGCCGCCCACGACGTGCTGGAGGTGCCGCATGAGTGACGTTCTGCAGGCCGAGACCCGGGCACTGCGCACGCTGATCACCTCGTCGGTGGTGTCGAAGGCGGCGGACTACGGCCTGTCGCTGGTCGCGCCGCTCGCGGTGTTGCGCACGACGGGTTCGCCGGCCACCGCCATCTTCGTGATCTCGTTGCGAGGGGTCGCCTACGTCGCGTCCCCGCTGCTCGGCTCGCTCATCGACCGGTTCGAGCGGCGGCTGGTCTTCGCGCTGTCGCAGTTCGGCCAGGCGGCCTGCGTGGCCGTCGTCGCGATCGCGCTCGACAGCGAGTACCTGGTCGCCCTGATGTTGTTGGTCTCGGGACTGGGCGGCGTCGCGTCCTCGATCACCGGGCAGTTCGTGCTGATTCCGGAACTGGTGGCCGCGGAGCGACGTCCGCATGCGGTGGCCCGCCTCACCTCGGCGATCGAGTTCGCCAAGGTCGGCGGCTTCCTGATCGGTGGTGTGACGGTCGGTGCGTTCGGTGCGGTCGGGTCGACACTGCTGATCGTGGCGCTGTACGCGCTCGCCGGGCTGATCGCGCTCACCCTGGCAAAGGTGCCGGTGGACTCGGCAGCCGCGCCGACCTCGTTGCGCCAGGACCTGGCGTTGGGGTTCTCCTGGCTGGCCAAACCCGATATCGGCTGGTTGGTGTTGAGCATGTCGGTGGCGAACCTGGCGGTGGGCGGGCTCGGAACCGTCTTGGTCACGGTGCTCGCCGAGCACGGCTCGTCGGCGACCGTCATCTCGGTCTCACTCGCGGTCGGCCTGCTCGCCGGTGCGGTCGGTGCCCGGGTGGCACCCTGGGTGCTGGTCGGGCGGAGCCTGGAGCTGAAGATCCTCGTCTACCAGGCGATCTCGGCCCTGGCCCTGGTGGCCATCGCGACCGAGCTGTCCAGCGCGGTCCTGATCGGTGGCTTCGCGGTGATGTCCTTCGCGCTCGGCCTGAGCAACGTCGCGTCCATCTCCTTCCGGCAGGACGTGATTCCCGTTCCGGTCGCCGGCCGGGTGAACAGCGTGATCCGGATGTTCATTGCCGGCGCCATCCCGTTGTCGGGATTCCTCTACGCGGGCGCTGAGGCGTCGCATCTGTGGCTGTGGCTGCCGGCGGTCGTGCTCGCGGCGGTGTCGTTGCTCATCTGGGTCATCTACATGGCGAGATTCGACAGCAGACAGGACGAGGCGTATGCCAGCTAGCGTGTGGTTGATCCTGGGACAGGTCGGGTTCGGGTTCGCGGGACTGGAGGCCGGCACCGCGCAGGGCGGGTTCGCTGTCCGGTTGCCCGACCCGCCCGCCGTGCCGCCGGCCGTGGTGTGGCTGAGATACGACGAGATCGAGGCCGACGAGCTGGTCTGGTGCCCGGGAACCGACCGACGCGCTGACGGGCAGGTGCCGGCGCTGACCGGCCGCACCGCCGTGTGGAGCGGGGTCGCCTTCGACGCCCGCACGCAGGCGCTCCGGCTCGGCGGCGACGACGGGCGGCCGGCGCCGACCTTCCTGGTGTACGAGCGGCTGGGTGATTCCGGCGACGAGCTGCACCGGACGGTCTACGCCTGTTCCCGGATACGCGAGTCCGGCCTGCTGTTCGCGCGGGTCGGCGAGGACGGCGCTGCCTCCGCCAGCCCGCTGCTCAGCTCGGTGCAGCGGGTGGCGCAGGCGAATCCCGACGTACTGCGCAGGATGAGCGACGAGTCCCGGCAGTGCACGAACTTCTTCCCCGACATCGAGATCGAGCTCAAGTTCACCTTCGAACAGGAGGTTTCGCCCTGGGCTGTCACGTCCGACTTCGCGGCAGCGGTGCAGCGGGGCGAGCTGGCGGATTTCATTCCCGACGTGGGCAACGAGTACCAGCGCTGGAGCTACGAGCAGGACACCTTCGCGCTGGAACGCGACGGGGCGTCGGTCGGGTATGCGGCCTTCATGCTGACGCCGAGCGGAGAATACGTCGTGAAGTACAAGATGTACCCCGCCGACGGGCTGCGCCGGCAGGAAACCTTCGACATGGACGTGCGCCTCGATCCCTCGCAGTTCGAGAACTACCTGCGCAACGCACTGCCCGGCACCACGGTTCTCCCGCTCGCACACCTGACCAGATCGCGGTTCGACGTGAACGTGCAGTCCACCAGGACCGGCCACTACTTCGGTCTGGAGATGGACGAGGTCACCGCGGCGGGCCACACGCTGCGCCAGCTGGAACTGGAGTACCACCGCTCCCAGCTGGTGGCCGATTGTGACGAGGCGGCTGTCGAGCCGGAACTGATGCGGTTGCGGGATGTGGTCGCCGGGATGCTGACCGAACGGGGCTATCGCTACTCGGTGGGTTACCTGTCCAAGCTCAGCTTTCTCAAGGGGCTGCCGACCTAGGTTGCCTTGCGCGCCGGTGTGACCGTCGGCGCACGCTGCGTGCGATCCCGGCGAGGCAGAGCACGCCTGTCCGTCAGGTCTTCGGCAGAGGGTCTCGCAAGCAGACCCACCGGTTGGAGGTCGTCATGGCATGCGCGTGCGAGAAGGACAGGGGTCGGGGCAATCCATGTGCCTGGTGCAAGGAGGACAACGCCCATGGTGTCCCACCGGCAAGGCACAAGCGATGCTCCTCCTACGGGAAGTGTTCCTGAACCAGTCGCCGACGGGTCGGCCGCTGGGCGCCGCCCGGCCGTGCCGGCCCGGCAAGGAGAAGGGACATTCCTATGGCTGTGATCCTGGCTGTCTATGGATACGGCATCGTCGTGGCGCTGTATGTCTACCTGTGTCGCGTTGCCGGTCGGCTGATCTCGCCCGTCGCGCTCGCGTCGATCTTCATGCACGTTCCGTCCAGGCGGAACGGAATTCCGTGGCTGGCCAAGGCGATCGTCAAGGCGGTCGGGTGGCCGGTGGTGCTCGCGACCTGGATGGCCACCGGTCGGCCGCCGTCCCCGATCCTGGTCGGACCCGCGGCTGCGGTCAGGCTGGGCATCGACCCGGACAGCCTCGACTACCCGACGAACGGATTCGCCACCATGTGGCGCGAATCGAGGTAGGGCGCGCCTCCGGCGGTTCTGGCGGACGGCCCGTGCCGCGGATGGGCTCGGTAGGCTCGACGGGACGCATCGACCAGACCACCGGAGTTATACCGTCATGCCGCCCAGCCCCGCAATGCCAGCCACCGCTCCGCCGGCTGAGGCGGTCCGTGCCGGCGTCCGCGGTACCTACGTAGCCTTCACCGGCTCCGGATTCGCCTTTGCCAGCTGGGCGTCCCGGATTCCGCAGGTACGCGACCACCTCGCGCTCTCGCCGGCCGAACTCGGCTTGGTGCTGCTGTGCATCGCCGCGGGTTCGCTGCTCGCGCTGCCGCTGTCCGGGCCGGTGGTGCACCGGTTCGGCTCCCGGCGCACGGTGGCCGGCATGGCGGCGCTGCTGGCGGTGGGCCTGATGACGGTGGCCGTCGGTTACCTGGTGGGCCTGCCTGCGGTGGTCGTCGGGCTGTTCCTGCTCGGTTTCGCCAACGGCGCCTGGGACGTGGCCATGAACGTCCAGGGCGCGCTGGTCGAACGCCACCTGGGTCGCTCGATCATGTCCCGCTTCCACGCCGGATACAGCGTCGGCACCGTTGCCGGGGCACTGGTCGGGGCGGTGATGGTCGCGCTTGGGGTGCCGGTCACCGCACACCTGGTGGTGGTGGCGATCGGAGTCGGGCTGGTGGTGCCCTGGGGTTGCCGCGGGTTCGTCTCTGACGCGGCCGGTATCGACGGGGAGGTCGAAGAGGGTGGCCGGCGCAGCGCACTGGCGGCCTGGCGGGAGCCGCGCACCCTGTTGATCGGCATCTTCGTGCTCGCCTTCGCCTTCGCCGAGGGCACCGGCAACGACTGGATCAGCGTCGCCGCCATCGACGGGTACCGCACCTCCGCGGTGCTCGGCACCCTGGCGTTCACGGCGTTCCTGGCCGCTATGACCCTGGGCCGCTGGTTCGGCCCGGGGCTGCTCGACCGGTACGGCCGGGTGCCGGTGATCCGAGCGCTCGCCGCCCTCGGCATCGCCGGCACGCTGCTGTTCGTCTTCGCCCCCGCCACGCCGCTGGCCTTCGCCGGGGCGCTGCTGTGGGGGCTCGGCGTCTCGCTCGGGTTCCCGGTGGGCATGAGCGCCGGCGCCGACGAGCCGCAGTACGCCGCGGGCCGGGTCAGCGTCATCGCCTCGATCGGCTACTGCGCCTTCCTGGCCGGGCCGCCCACCGTCGGCTTCCTGGGCGACCACGTCACCGTGCTGCGGGCCCTGACCTCGGTGGCGGTGTTGCTCGGCCTCGCCGCGCTGATCACCTCGGTCGTTGCCCCGCCACCGTCCGCTGCCCGCCGCGCCGAGCGTTAGCGGTTGTTAAGGATCGGTCCGCCACCGCGGAACCGCGCCGGCCCTAGGGTGTGACCATCCGGCAACCCGACGCTCCCGCGAGGTGACCATGGAATCAGACAAGGAAGCCAAGCCCGATTTCTCCGACCTGAGCGCGCTGTTCATCAACACCACCCTGACCCGCTCCCCGGAGCCCAGCCACACCCAGCTGCTGATCGACCTCAGCGCCGGCATCATGGCCAAGCAGGGGGTCTCGGTCGACCAGTTCCGGGCGGTGGACCACGACATCGCCACCGGTGTCTATCCGGACATGCGCGAGCACGGCTGGGCCTGCGACGAGTGGCCCGAACTCTTTCCCCGGGTGCTGGCCGCCGACATCCTGGTGATCGCCGGGCCAATCTGGCTGGGCGACAACAGCAGCCAGACCAAGAAGATCATCGAGCGGCTGTACGCGCACTCCGGCGAACTGAACGACCGCGGGCAGTGGCTGTACTACGGCCGGGTCGGCGGCTGCCTGATCACCGGAAACGAGGACGGCATCAAGCACTGCGCCTCCAACGTGCTGTACAGCCTGCAACACGTCGGCTACAGCATCCCGCCGCAGGCCGACGCCGGTTGGATCGGTGAGGCGGGTCCCGGCCCGAGCTACGGCGACGAGCTGCCGGACGGTTCCCGGGCGGGGCTGGCCAACGATTTCACCAACCGCAACACCACGTTCCTGACCTGGAACCTGCTGCACCTGGCCGCGCTGCTCAAGCGGGGCGGCGGCTTCCCGGCGTATGGCAACCAGCGGCGGGAGTGGGATGCCGGTGCCCGCTTCGATTTCGCCAACCCGGAGTACCGCAGCTGAGGACGGCCGGACGGATGCGTTAAAGCCGGTGACCCGGACAGCTGGCTGCTGCCCGGGTCACCACCCGCTGTGCGGCTATCCGCGACCGGCTAGTACGCGACGGAGTACAGCTGCGACAGCAGCGTGAAGTCGTCGTTGTTCGGCTGTAGCAGCCTGCTGTCGTTGACGTTCGGCTCATAGAGGCAGCTGGTGGTGCTGGAGGAGTTGTGGCCCATTCCCAAGGCGTGTCCCAGCTCGTGGCAGGTCGCCTTGCGGTAACCGTTGCTGTCCTTGAAGTAGTCGTAGGTCACGCCGTTGACAGTGCACAGACCCTGGTAGTCGTTGAACTTGGTCGAGGCACTGACGATGTTGTAGGTGGTGGTGTTATACGACACGGAGGTCAAGCCTTCCCAGCCGGTACACCCGTAGTTGGCATTGGTGATGTCGATGCAGTGCTGGCCGGAATAGTTCGGGCAGCTGCCGTAGACGTAGTGCGAGTCGATGCCCGGCGTCTGGTTCCACACGGTTGTCGAGGCACTGACCGGCCACGCGGAGCTGGTGTGGTCGACGAACCAGATCTGCGGGTCGGTGCAGCACCCGTTGGTCCAGTGCACCTGGTGTGCGACGTTGGAATCGGTGGCGCACAGGTACAACTGCGCGGTGCCGTATCGGCACGAGGTGATCCCGGCCGCGGCCAGCGCAGGCGACGCGGATCCGGACGAGGTGGCGCTGGCGGCCGCTGGGGCCTGCAGACCTTGGACGCCTCGACTCTTGAGCAACCGGTACAGGGTCGCCCCACTCTCCCCGCGCATCGGCGTGTAGTACGTGACGGTACGTATTCCGTCGGGACGGACCGTCATGGCGATCACGTCGCTGCCCTGCCGTGGCGCCCCCCACTTCGCCGGGTCGGGCGCCGGCAGGGACAGCTTCGGATGGGCGGCCAGGTCGGTGGCGGTGGCCTTGTCCGGGCCGGCGGGCGTGGGCTGCGCCTGAGCGGGGGCGGTGCCGATCAATCCGGCGGTTGCTATCGCCAGTACGGCCCCGCCGATCGCGGCGGTTGGCGCTGCAAGGAATCGGTTCATCTCGTCCTCCAATAATGTTGTTCGGACGCTTTGCCGTATTCGACCGTAACAACCTGTTCGTTACCGCAGCGTTATGTTTTCGAGATATTTGTGAGTAGCTCGCGGGGAGCGTCCTGTCACCGACGGGGTCAGCCGCGCAGGGCAATAACCAGAAGGACGAACCTCCTAGAGGTGCCGGCTACCGACGGTAGCCGGTACACCGCTGTCACACGTCGGACGTGGAACGCTGAGCGGCGGATCCGGCGCCCGCCGGCTCCGCCGGCCACCCGGGCCGGTAGGTAACCCCAGCGCTGCTGGGCCGCACGAAGGTACCGGATGCCCAACACTGTCAACGGAGTTCCCATTCACGTCCTGCTGGTGCACGCCGTCGTGGTGCTGCTGCCCCTGGCCGCGCTGCTGGCGATCCTCGGCGCGGTATGGCCGGCCGCCCGGCGCCGGCTGGGCATCGTGACGCCGATCACGGCGCTGGCCTCGGTGCTGTTCATCCCGCTCACCACCAGCGCCGGCGAATGGCTGCAGGAGCACGTCCCCGACAGCGAGCTGGTGCGCAGGCACGTCCAGCTGGGTGACGGCCTGCTGGTGTGGGCGGGACTGCTATTCGTCCTCACCACCGCGCTGTGGCTGACCGATACCGCCCCCGATCGCGGGTGGCGGCTGCCGGCTGCCGCCGTGTCGCGGGCGACCCGGGTGGTCGGCTCCGTGCTGCTGTGCGCGGTGGCGGTGGTGGCGGTGGTTCAGGTCTACCGGATCGGTGATTCCGGCGCGAAGGCCGCGTGGGACAACCGGCTGGTCAGCTCCGTTCCAGGTTCGCCTGACTGACCACCAGGCGGCCGGAACCGCAACCGGGGTTGCCGGGCAGCGTCGGAGTCGTCCGTCGAGGACGGGAGCTCCAGCCGCCCGGCAACCCCGGGACCTGGCGATCCGGTGTCAGTGGTTGATCTGGAACCAGGGCTGCGCCCAGCCGGAGTAGCTCTCGCCCCACTTGCTCTTGATCTCGGCGATGGTGGTCTTGGTGAAGGTGCCCGAGCCGTGGATGTCGGTGGAGATGAAGGTTCCCCCGCCGATCGAGATCATCACGTGCCCGTACCCGCTGGACCCACCGGAGAAGAACGCCAGCCCACCGGCCGGGACGTTCGAGTCGCCGGCGTGCTTGTACGCGCCCGGGATCGCCAACCAGTGCGAGCGGGCGCTGGTGGAGCCGCTGGCCGACCAGCCGTAGGCCAGCGCCATCACGTGGTCGCAGCGTCCGGCGTAGTCGGAGTGGTAGCTGGTGGTGATGTGGTTCTTGGCCCAGGTCACCGCCTCGCCGCAGGTGTTCGGGTTGCCGAGCCCGGCGCCCGAGCAGCTCTGGGTCGGGGTGCCGCTGCACAGCGGCGCGACCAGGGTGTCCGAACCGGTGTAGACGTAGGTGTCGCTGACGTAGCCACCCTTGGCCGGCACGTGGTCCCAGATGTTGCTGGTGCCGTAGTGGCCGGTCACGGTGTCGCCGTAGGTCTGGCAGTCGATCGAGATGCTGGCGCCGTCGGCGAGCGAGCCGACCGCCGTGGCGCTGACATGCGGGGTGGCGCGCACGGTCAGCGACGCGCCGTTGGTGTTGACGGTGCCACCGGCGGCCAGGGCGACCGAGTAGGTGGAGACGCCGGCCAGCAGCAGGCCGGTCAACGGGACCAGCAGCGCAACTTTGCGCAGCAGGCGGAATCGGGACATGCAGGCTCCTTCGGGGGTGAGCGGGGGTGGGAAAGATCACGAAGTGCGCGATACTTTTACCATTGCCCCGGATCGCCCGCTATCCCAAAGCGGTCCCGGTTTCAGCCGCGGCTTCCCTCGGCCGGCGCGAACACCACCAGCACGGTGAGCGGCTCGGTCAGGCTGACGAAGCGGTGCGGCTCGCCGGCCGGCACGTAGATCACCGAGGACGGCCCGACCGGCACCCGGCCGGTCGGCGTCTCCAGTTCGGCCCGGCCGGCAACCACCACGTAGATCTCGTCCTCGGTGTGCGGCTGCTGCAGGTCGGCACCGTCCAGCGGGACGGAGTAGGTGCCGACACTGAGGTACTCGGTGCGCAGGTGCGTCACCCAGTGCCGCGGTTGCCCCTCGGGTGGCTGGGTGAACCGGCCTGCCTCGGACAGCACCTGCATCTCGGGCTCCTCTCCAGCGCGTCCGGGCTACCGTCTCACACCCGGAGGCGTCGCGTCCCGGGAGCGACGACGCGCCCGGCGAAATCCGGTCGGCCCGGTGGTCCGGTTGGGCTAGCGTCGCCGGAGTGAGCGCAACGATCGTGGTCAGCGATGTCAGCGTCGCCTTCGGCTCGCGGTGGCTGTTCCAGGGCCTGGATCTGGTCGTCGCGCCCGGTGCGGTGATCGGGCTGGTCGGCCCGAACGGCGCCGGCAAGACCACCCTGCTGCGGATGCTGGCGGGACTCAGCCAGCCCGAGACCGGGTCGATCACCCGGGTGCCGGCCGAAGCGAGCGTGGGCTACCTGGCCCAGGAGCCTGACCGGCGGCCGGGCGAGACGCTGGCAGGCTTTCTCAGCCGGCGGACCGGGGTGGCCGAGGCGACCGAGCGGATGGAGCGGGCGGCCGCCGCGCTGGCCGGTGGCGGTCCGGCGGCTGCTGACTACCCGGCCGCCTTCGACTCCTGGCTGGCGCTCGGCGGCGCAGACCTGGACGACCGGATCCCGATGGTGCTGCAGCAGTTGGGCCTGGCCGCCGGTCCCACGGCACTGATGACCTCGCTGTCCGGCGGCCAGGCTGCCCGCGCCGCACTGGCCTCACTGCTGCTGGCCCGCTTCGACGTCTTCGCGCTGGACGAGCCGACCAACGACCTGGACCTGGCCGGGCTGGAGCTGCTGGAGCGCTTCGTCGGCTCCCAGCGCGCCGGGCAGCTGATCGTCAGCCACGACCGGGAGTTCCTGGCCCGCACCGCCACCGAGATCGTCGAACTGGACTCGGCACAGCAGCAGATCTCGCACTACGCGGGCGGCTACCAGGCCTACCTCGACGAGCGCGCCATCGCCCGGCGGCGGGCCCGAGAGGCCTACGAGGAGAACGCCGAGCGCCGCCAGGAGCTCGTCGACCGGGGCCGGATGCAGCGCAACTGGCTCGAACACGGCACCCGCAACGCCCGCCGCAAAGCCGGCAAGGACCCGGACAAGGTCAGCCGCAAGTTCCAGCAGGAGAACACCGAGAAGCAGGCGGCGAAAGCCCGCCAGACCGAGCGGCTGCTGGAGCGGATGGAGGTGGTGGCTGAGCCGCGCAAGGAATGGGAGCTGCGGCTGCAGATCGCCGCCGCGCCCCGGTCCGGCTCGGTGGTGGCGGTGCTCGACCAGGCGGTGGTCAGCCGCGGGGACTTCCGGCTGGGACCGGTCAGCCTGCAGGTCGACTGGGCCGACCGGATCGCGATCACCGGTGCCAACGGCAGCGGCAAGACCACCCTGCTGGCCGCCCTGCTGGGACGGCTGCCGCTGGCCGAGGGACGCCAGCAGCTCGGCGCCGGCGTGCTGGTCGGCGAGATCGACCAGGCCCGCGGCCTGATCGGCGAGCACGAGACGCTGCCGCAGGCCCTCGGCCGGTTGCTGCCGGACTGGCCGGACGCCGACGTCCGGACCCTGCTGGCCAAGTTCGGGCTGCGGGCCGACCACGTCGACCGGCCGGCGGGCACCCTGTCACCGGGGGAGCGGACCCGCGCGGCGCTGGCGTTGCTGCAGGGCCGCGGGGTGAACCTGCTGGTGCTGGACGAGCCCACCAACCACCTGGACCTGCCGGCCATCGAGCAGCTGGAGCAGGCCCTGGAGGGCTATCCCGGCACGCTGCTGCTGGTCAGCCACGACCGGCGCCTGCTGGACGCGGTGCGGGTCAGCCGGCGGATCGCGGTGGATGCCGGCGCGGTGACCGTCAGCTGATGCCGGCACGTGCCTGGAACTCAGCCCGGCCGCTGGTTGGTCACGCATAAAGGCTCCGTTAGGTAGCCTGGACCGGTGCCTCTCGACCCTTACCTGAGCCGCCGACAACTGCTGGGCGCGCTCGGTGGCAGCCTGGGCCTCGGCCTGCTGGCTGCCTGTTCCGGACCGATCGACCCGGTGGGCAACGCGCCGCGATCGTCCGGCCCGGCCCGGCCGGGTGCTGGGCCGGCGACGGCGCGTGGCTGGGCGGCCAGCCGGGGCAACCGGTTCTGGATCGCGCACCGCGGTGCCGGTGACATCTATCCCGAGCACAGCCTGCCCAGCTACCGGGCCGCGGTGGACCTGGGCGCGCCCTGCCTGGAGGTCAGCGTCGCGATGACGTCCGACGGGGTGCTGATCTGCATGCACGACCTGACCTACGACCGCACCACCACCGGCAAGGGCGTGATCGCCCAGCAGTCCTCGGACGTGCTGGCCACGATCGGCATCCGGGAGCCGCAGCTCGGGCCGGCCTGGGTGCAGCAGCCGCTGCCGGAGGTGCCGCGGCTGGAAGCGGTGCTCTCCGAGTTCGGCGGCAAGGTGGTGATCTGCCTGGAGGCCAAGGACGACGCCGCCTACCCGTCCATGATGGAGCTGGTGCGCCGGCTGGACCTCGCCGACAGCGTGATCGTCAAGGCCTACTACTCCAGCGTGCGCATCCCGCAGGCGAAGGCGGCGGGGTTCCGGATCTTCTCCTACCTCAGCCCGTCGGACATGGACACCCAGACGATCGCCGCCGCGGCCGCCCGGCTGGACCGCAACGACCTGCTGGTGCTGCCGGCCGACCCCGGCGACTACGTCACCTACTACCCGGACGAGCTGATCGCGGCGGCTAAGGCGCACCGGGTGCCGCTGGTGGTCTATCCGATCCACCGGCGCGCGGATGCCGAGCACTACTTCAAGCTCGGGGTGAGCGGTGCGGTCACCTCCGACTACGGCTACACCAGCACCAGCACCGCGGCCACCAGCTACGACAACTGGGCCAGCAAGCGGATCACTGCCGGTGAGAAGCCGAAGATGCCGGACAGCGGATCGCTGACCGGCGCCTGGACCTCGATCAACGAGTTCACCCTGGGCACCGACGACCCCCGGCAGTTCGTCACGCTGGGGCAGTTCTGCCCGATCCCGGCGGCGTCCGCGCAGTACCGGGTGCGGTTCTCCGCGGCCTGGAACCGGCTGCCGGCCGACCCGTCGGCCGCCCTGTCGCTGGCCTTCTGCCACACCGACGACCGCTACTACGAGGACGGGATGAGCTTCAGCGACGGCTATCACGCCACCATGTCGCCGGACGGCACGCTGCGGATCTACCGGCACAGCGCCTCGGCGCCGGACGAGCTGCTGGGCCAGGTCCGCACGCCGTCGGTGCAGGCCGGCCAGTGGGTGTCGCTGCGGCTGGACGTCTCGCCGCAGTCGCTGATCTGGCAGCGCAGTGACGTGCCCGGCGCCCAGCAGGTGGTGGTGCTCGACTCGGCGGTGCGGGGTGGCTACCTGTCGATCGGGCGGTCCAGCTCCGATTCCCGGGCGGCGCTGTCGCTGCGCGAGTTCTCGGTCGGGTAGCGGCTCTCCGAGCGGCAGTCGCCGGTCTTATTGCCATTGACTTGCAAGAAGCACCTGCCGTCGCTAGCGTCGATCGTGGCCGCGGATCTCGGCCGGGAGGCGAGTGAGAGCGCGGGTATGACCACAGCAACCCAGCCGGTTCCCGGTGCTGCGGCGGTTTCCCGCCGGGCCATCAGCTTCAGCCGGGACGAGGTGGTCCGGCTGCTGGCGCTGTTCGGGTTCGTCGCCGCGCTGCACATCGCCGGGTTCGGGTTGTTCTACTACTACAACTCCCAGCCGCAGTTCCACTCCCTGGGCGACGGCAAGGGCAACCTGGTCTTCGCCGGCGCGGCAACCCTGGCCTACGGCTTCGGCCTGCGGCACGCCTTCGACGCCGACCACATCTCGGCGATCGACGACACCACCCGGTACCTGCTGCAGAAGGGCAGGAAGCCGCTGGGGGTCGGGTTCTTCTTCTCCCTCGGCCACTCCACCGTCGTGTTCGCACTGTCGGTGGCGATCGCCTTCGCGGCGAAGGCGGCCACCCGGTTCCAGGCCAGCTTCTCCGGCACCGGCGGGGTGATCGGCACCCTGGTGTCGGCCAGCTTCCTGTACCTGATCGCCGCGCTGAACCTCGCCGTGCTGGTCGGCATCGTGAAGATGTGGCGCAAGGCCAAGGCCGGTCACTACCAGCCGGACGAGCTGGACGTGCTGCTGGCCAACCGGGGGCTGCTGAACCGGATCTTCCGGGGCCGCTACAACAAGTTCATCAACCACTCCTGGCAGATGTACCCGGTCGGCATCCTGTTCGGGCTGGGTTTCGACACCGCCACCGAAGTCGGCTTCCTGGGCCTGTCGGCGACCGCCGCGGTCGGGGTGGACGGCAGCGGCGTCACGCTGCCCCCGCTGGCGATCCTGTCGCTGCCGCTGCTGTTCGCGGCCGGCATGTCGCTGATGGACACCTTCGATGGGGTGTTCATGGCCAAGGCCTACCACTGGGCGTTCGTGACCCCGATCCGCAAGATCTACTACAACATCACCACCACCGGGCTGTCGATCTTCGTGGCGTTCGTGATCGGCTCGATCGAGGTGCTCGGGCTGTTGACCGACAAGCTCGAGCTGACCGGGCAGCCATGGGACTTCGTCGCGGGGCTGGACATCAACACCGCCGGCCAGGTGATCGTGGGCGTCTTCCTGCTTGCCTGGCTGGGTGCGGTGGCCTACTACAAGCTGGCCAAGGTGGACGAGCGCTACGCCGGCGCGGTGCGCGAGGCCGAGCGGGCGGGATCACCCGCCGCCGGTTAGCTCGTCAGCACGGCGTCCGGCTGCCGGATCAGTAGGCGGGCCGTGCGAGCGTGAGGTCAGCGGACGCCACGGGGCCGAAACTGGATGCTGATCCGTGGCCCGACCGTCCGGCCGGTCTTGGGTACCGCGTGCTCCCAGGTGCGCTGGCAGCTGCCGCCCATCACGACCAGGTCGCCGTGGCCGAGGTGGTACCGCAGCGTGCCCGCACCGTTGCCCGCCGGAGAGCCCGGGACCGGTCGCAGCAGTAGCGGCCGGGCCGCGCCGACCGACAGGATCGCCACCATGGTGTCCTCGGTGCGGCTGCGCCCGACCCGGTCGCCGTGCCAGGCCACGCTGTCCCGGCCGTCGCGGTACAGGCACAGTCCCGCGGTGCGGAACGGCTCGCCCAGCTCGTCGGCATAGTGTGCGCTGAGCAGGTCGCGGGCCTGTTCGAGCACCGGATGGGGGAGCGGCCGGCCCTCGTCGTAGAAGCACTGCAGCCGGGGCACCGCGACCACCCGCTGGTACATCTCGCGCTCCTCGGCCCGCCAGGGCACCTCGGCGAGCAGCCGGTCGAACAGCGCGTCGGCGCCGCTCAGCCAGCCGGGCCGGACGTCGAGCCAGGCGCCGGCGGTCAGCGGCCGGCGGATGACCGTGCTGCCGAGCGGGCCGAGCGAGATCGCGCCGGCCGGGCCGCTGGGAAGGTCGTCGCCGTTGAAGTCGAGCAGCGAGGCCTGCAGTGGCGCGGACATGGCACCAGGATAGCCACTCGATCGAAAATTTGTTCGATAGCTGGCTCAGGCGAAGCTGCGCTCGTAGTTCTCGCTCAGCAGCCGGACGGCGGCGGACAGCTCGACCGGGCGTGACCACAGGTAGCCCTGACCGTAGGTGCAGTCGGCCTCCCGCAACCAGCGGGCCTGCTCGGCGAGTTCGACGCCCTCGGCGACGGTGGTGAACCGCATGCCCCGGCTCAGGTCGATGATGGCGCGGGCCAGCGAGGCGTTCTGCGGGTCGGTGGTGACGTGGTCGACGAAGGACTTGTCGACCTTGAGCACGTCGACCGGAAGCTGGCTGAGGTAGGCCAGCGAGCTGTAGCCGGTGCCGAAGTCGTCGATCGCGATCCGGACGCCCAGCTCGCGCAGCGCGGTCAGCCGCGGGGCGACCGCGGCCAGATCCCGCAGCACCACGGTCTCGGTGATCTCCAGCACCAGCCGGTCCGAGGGCAGGCCCGAGCAGGCCAGCGCGTCCACCACCGCCTGCACGAAGCCGGGCTGGGCCAACTGCTGCGCGGAGACGTTCACCGACATGCTGGGGTTCTGGCCACCGCGCTGCATGCCGGCCGCCGCGACGCACGCCTCGCGCAGCACCCAGGCACCGAGCGGCAGGATCAGTCCGGTCTCTTCGGCCATCGGGATGAACAGCGCCGGCGGCAGGAAGCCGCGGCTCGGGTGCTGCCAGCGGACCAGTGCCTCGAACCCGACCACCCGGCCGGTGGCCAGCTCCACGGTCGGCTGGTAGTGCAGCAGCAGCTCGGTGCGGTTCAGGGCGCGCTGCAGGTCGGCCCGCAGCTCCAGTCGCTCCAGGGCCTCGGCGTGCAACCGGGACTCGTACAGCGCGATGCCGGACTCGCCGCCGTCCTTGGCCGAGTACATCGCGACCTCGGCGTTGCGTAGCACCTCCTCGGCGCTCATCTCGCCGGGCACCGCCTGGGCCAACCCGATGCTCGCCCGGACGGTGACGCTGCGCTCGCCCACCACCAGGACGGGGGCCAGCGCCGCCTGGACCCGCTCGGCCAGGGTGCGGGCCTCGGCGAGGTCGGCGGCGTCCATCAGGATCGCGAACTCGTCGCCGCCCAGCCGGGCCGCGGTGTCCCCGGCCCGGACCACCCCGCGCAGCCGGCGGGCCACCTCGACGAGCACCTGGTCGCCGCAGCCGTGGCCGAGGCTGTCGTTGATCGACTTGAAGTCGTCCAGGTCGCACAGCAGCACCACCAGCTGACCGGCGGAGCCAGGCCTGCTGACCAGGGCGTGGGCCAGCCGGTCGTCGAACAGCTGGCGATTCGCCATGCCGGTCAGTGAGTCGTGGAAGGCCTGGTGGCTGAGCCGGTCCTGCAGCTCCTGGCGGGTGGTGACGTCGCGCAGCGTGAAGACCAGGCCGCGGACGGTCTCGTCGCCGAGCAGGTTGCCGAGGGTGCCCTCGACGTGCAGCACCCGGCCGTCGGCGTGCAGCATCCGCAGCTCCAGCTGGGCCTCCTCGCCCGGTCCGGGGGTGGTCAGCAGGTGCAGCAGGGGGCTGAGGTCGTTGGGGTGCACCAGCCGGGTGAGCCGGGTGCCGACCAGCTCGTCACCGGCCATGCCGAGCACCGAAGCCACCGACGGGGTCACGTAGGACACCGTCGTGTCGGCTTCACAGACCGCCACCACGTCGGCGGCGTTGCGCACCAGGGCAGCCAGCCGCTGCTCGCCGGTGGCGCGCGCCTGCTGCTCGGTCAGCTGCTGCTGCAGCGTCCGGTGCCGGGCCACCAGCTTGCGGAACCACACCATCCAGCCGAGGGAGGCGATCACCAGCAACATCGCGTAGGCCAGCCGGGCCTCGAGGTCCAGGTGGCGGTGCCGGTCGGCCAGCGACCGGCTGAGATCGTCCACCGCGGCGCGGAGCCGGGGCAGCGTCGTCGTTCCCGAGACCGCACCGGCGCCCGCCGCGCGCAGGCCGTCCGTCGACACCCCGGCGCCGGACACCTGCCGGCTCAGCGTGATCGCCTGCTGTCCGAGGGTCTGGGTCTGGGCCGCCGTCGCGGAGTGCAGCTGCCCGCGCAGCCCGGCGACCGCCACCTGGGCGTCAGCCACCGGCCCGACCCGGCCGTAGACGCCGCTGAGCAGCAGGAACTCCGCGCACACCACCAGCACGGTGCCGGCGACCGTGGTCAGTACCCTGCGCCGTGACACCGTTGAGGCGTGCCGCATCCGTGCGGTCGTGTCAGCCACTCCGTGCTCCTGCATCGATTCCCAGTCGTTGCCTCATCGGCCGCCGGCCGCCGGATGTGAGCTGCCGGTGTGGTCGGGTAGGTGGTGGTCCCGTAGCTCGCCGGGAACGCAGCCAGCGCCGGGCTCGGCGGCGGGCCACCCAGTAGCGTTGTCTGCCGTGCCGAGCCTCGCCGACGTCATCGCCGCCCTGGACGACTGGTACCCGCCGTCCACAGCCGAGTCCTGGGACGCGGTGGGCCTGACCTGCGGCGACCCGGCCGAGCCGGTGACCCGGGTGCTGCTGGCCGTCGACTGCGTGCCGGCCACCGTCGCCGAGGCGATCGAGAGCGGCGCGCAGCTGCTGCTCACCCACCATCCGCTGCTGCTGTCCGGGGTGCACGGGGTGCCGGCAGGAGACCCCAAGGGCGCCCTGGTGCACCGGATGATCCGGGCCGGGACGGCACACTTCGTGGCCCACACCAACGCCGACGTGGCGGCGGCCGGGGTGTCGCAGGCGCTGGCCGACTGCCTGGGACTGCATGCAATCGAGCCGCTGGACCCGGACCCGGCGCCGGCCCTGGACCACCTGACCGTGTACCTGCCGCCGGCCGACCGCGACCGGGTGCTGGCCGCCCTCACCGAGGCCGGTGCCGGCGCGGTCGGCAACTACGACCAGGCCAGCTTCACCGCGTCCGGGCAGGGCAGTTACCGGCCGCTGCCCGGCGCGCAGCCGGCCGACGGCGAGGTCGGGGTGCTGACCAGCAAGCCGGAGCTGGCGTTGTCGGTGGTGCTGCCCCGGCGCCGACGGGACGCGGTGCTGGCCGCGCTGCGCTCGGCGCACCCGTACGAGGAGGTGGCCTTCGTCCTCACCGAGCAGCCCCGGCTGGCCGGCGGCACCGGCACCGGACGGATCGGAAGGCTGGCCGCGCCGACCCGGTTGGCCGAGTTCACCGCGCTGGTCGCGGCCCGGCTGCCAGAGACCATCTGGGGGGTGCGGGCCGCCGGCCATCCCGACCAGCCGGTCCAGACGGTGGCGGTGTGCGGCGGCTCCGGCGCCTCCTACACCGAGCTGGCCCGGTCCCGCGGCGCCGACGTCTACCTGACCTCGGACCTGAAACACCACAACACCCTGGAGGCGGTCACCGAACGCACCTACCCGGTGGGCGCCCCGGGCGAGCTGGCAAGGGTTCCGATGGCCATGGTGGACGCGGCGCACTGGGCCACTGAGTGGCCGTGGCTGCCGGTGGTCGCCGACCTGCTGCGGCGGGAGTTCGCCGAGCTGGAGGTGGCCGTCTCCACCAAGGTCACCGACCCCTGGACCCTGCACAACTGGCAGACTGGCTCGGAGATGCCGTCCGGTACCGAGTTTCCGTCCGCGCCAGAGAGCTGAATCGACGTCCCCGTGAAAGCTGATCCGTTCGTCCAACTGCGACTGCTGGATGTGCAGGCGCTCGACATCACCCTGGCCCAGCTGGCACACCGCCGGCGCACCCTGCCGGAGCTGGCCACCATCGCCGGATGCGACCAGCAGGCAGCAGGCATCCGGTCCCGGCTGGTCGACGCCGAGACCTCGCTGGCCGACCTGGCCGGCGAGCAGCGCCGGCTGGAATCCGACGTCGACACCGTCCGGCAGCGCGCCGAGAAGGACCAGCAGCGGATGGCCGCCTCCGGCGTGCCGGCCAAGGAGATCGCCGGCCTGCAGCACGAGGTCGCCTCGCTGGCCCGCCGGCAGGGCGTGCTGGAGGACGAGCTGCTCGAGGTGATGGAGACCCGCGAGACCGCCGAGGGTCAGGTCGAGCAGCTGCGCGCGGAGCTGGCGGCAGTGCAGGCCGACCGGAGCGGCGCCGAGACGGCCCGGGACGCCGCGTTCGGCGAGATCGACGCCGCGGCCGGCCAGCGCCAGGCCGAGCGGGCCGAGCTGGCCGGCGGGCTGCCGGCCGACCTGCTGGCGCTGTATGACAAGGTCCGCGAGGCCAACGGCGGGGTCGGCGCGGCGATGCTGCGGCAACGGCGCTGCGAGGGCTGCCGGCTGGAACTGTCCGGGTCCGAGCTGAGCGCGGTCCGGGCTGCCAAGCCCGAGGACGTGCTGCGCTGCGACAACTGCCGGCGCATCCTGGTGCGCACCCACGAGTCCGGGCTGTGACCGCGGGCCGGCCGGCCGGCCTTCGGGTGGTGGTACAGGCCGACGGCGGCTCGCGCGGCAACCCCGGCCCGGCCGGCTACGGCGCGGTGGTGCTGGACGCTGAAACCGGCGCCACGCTGGCTGAGCGCAAGGCAGCCATCGGGATCGCCACCAACAACGTCGCCGAGTACCAGGGCCTGATCGCCGGCCTGGGTGCGGCGGCCGAGCTGGGTGCGGTCGAGGTGCAGGTGCAGCTGGACTCGAAGCTGGTCATCGAGCAGATGGCCGGCCGCTGGCAGGTCAAGCACGAGGCGATGCGGCCGCTCAAGCGGCAGGCCGCAGAGCTGGCAACCGGCTTCGACCGGATCAGCTACGAGTGGATTCCGCGGGAACGCAACCGGCAGGCCGACCGGCTCGCCAACGAGGCGATGGACGCCGCGGCCGGCGTCGAGCCGGTCCGTCGGGCGCCCGAGCCGGTCCGTCCGGCGCCCACGCCGGCGGTGCAGCCGGCCGCCGCCCCCGGCGGCTGGGTGCCGCCGCAGACCACCCGTACCCGGCTGCTGCTGGTCCGGCACGGGGTGACCGCCTACTCGGTGCAGCACCGCTTCGCCGGCCGCTCCGACCTGGAACTGACCCCGGACGGCGAGCAGCAGGCCCGGCTGGCGGCCGGCCGGATCGCCCGGCTCGGCCCGGTGGACGCGGTGATCTGCTCGCCGCTGCGGCGTACCCGGCAGACCGCGCAGCAGATCGCCGACCGGCTCGGCCTGCCGGTGGCGGTCGAGGACGGCATGGTGGAGGCCGACTTCGGTGACTGGGACGGCTACACCTACGACGAGGTGCACCAGCGCTGGCCGGAGGCGCTGGCCCGGTGGCTGGCCGATCCGGCGGTGGCGCCGCCGTCCGGCGAGTCGTTCGAGGCGGTGACCCGGCGGGTCCGGCGGGCTCGCGACCGGATCCTGGCCGGGCACGCCGGTAAAACCGTGGTGGTGGTCTCGCACGTCTCGCCGATCAAGATCCTGGTGCAACTGGCGCTGGACGCTCCGGCGAGCGCGATGTACCGGATGTACCTGGCGCCGGCCTCGGTCTGCACGCTCGACTACTACGCCGACGGGCCGGTGTCGCTGCGGTCGTTCAACGACACCGCGCACCTGGACGACCCGGACGACCTGCCGGCCTGAGCCTCAGCGCAGCTGGAACGGTCCCGCCACCAGCCACAGCAGCGCGGTCACCACAGCGACGATCAGCGGAGTGGACAGCAACCCCAGCGCGTGGAACTCCACCGCTCGCGGTCGCTCGGCGACCGGCAGGGTGCGCCGCCACAGCAGGGTCGCCAGCGATCCGGGAAAGGTGGCGTTCGGGCCCAGGTTCACCCCGACCAGGACGGCCAGCACGGCCAGCGGGGAGCCGGCCACCAGCGGGAGCAGGGCCAGCGTGGTCGGTAGGTTGTTGACCAGGTTGGCCAGCACCGCGGCCAGCAGCGCCAGCCCGAGGGTGGCCAGCAGGCCGGTGCCGGACGGGATCAGTTGGCGCAGCGGCTGCTCGGCGCCGGAGCGCAGCACGCCGGCCACCAGCACGCCCAGGCACAGCACGAACGCGCAGAACCCGGGACTGGCCGCCCGCACCAGCCCGGCGGGGGTGAGCCGTCCGTGCAGCAGCGCCGGCACCGCCAGCGCCAGCACCCCGGCCAGCGCCGCCCAGGCGGGCGCGATGCCGATCGCCGTGGTCGCCACGAAGCCGGCCACGGTCAGCGCCAGCACCACCAGGGCGCCGACCGGTGCCGTGCCGGGATCCGGCGGTGAGCCGGCGGGACTGCTCAGGTCGCGGCGGAACGCCAGCCGCAGCGACGTCCAGTCCAGCGTGCAGGCCAGCAGCCAGGGCAGCGTCATGATCCCTGCGAACCGGGCGAAGCTCAGCCCGCTGGCGGTGAAGGCGAGCAGGTTGGTCAGGTTGGACACCGGCAGCAGCAGCGAACCGGAGTTGGCCAGGTGCGCGCAGGCATAGCTGTGCGGCCGGGCCGGCACCGCCAGCCGGGCGGTGGTGGCCAGCACCACCGGGGTCACCAGCACCACGGTGGCGTCCAGGGTGAGGGTCGCGGTGACCAGCGCCGCGAACACCACCACCAGCCCGAGCAGCCGGGCCGGCACCCCGCCGCTCAACCGCGCGGTCACGCCGCCCAGGTAGCTGAACACGCCGGCGTCGGCACACAGGTGCCCGAACGCCAGGATGGCGGCCAGGAAGGCGACGGTCGGGGCTAGCCCGGCGACGCTGTGCCGGGCGGTCGGCAGGTCGGCCACGCCCAGCACGAGTGCCAGCGCGACGCATGGCAGCGCGACCACCGCTTCGCTGATGCCCATCGGACGGGCCACCGCGGCAGCCAGGCACACCGCGAGCAGCACCAGTCCGGCCAGCAGGTGCCAGCCGGTCACCCGGGCGGTCGGCCGGTGCGGGGGGCTGCCACCCGTTCCACAGTAGTGCGGCCATGGCGGCAGTCGCCGTGCGGTATTTCGTATCCGATTCGCACGCCCTGGCGTTCATATCGACTACGAAACCGCTGGAACCGCGAGGCGCTACCATGGCCGGGCGGCGGACGAGCCGACCGGGCGACCGCGTCAGCCTGCCCAGCAGGCTGCCGAGGAAAGTCCGGGCTCCACAGAGCAGGGTGGTTGTTAACGGCAACCCGGGGCGACCCGCGGGACAGTGCCACAGAAAACAGACCGCCGGACGGTCCGGGCGTGCCCGGGCCGGCCGGTAAGGGTGAAACGGTGGTGTAAGAGACCACCAGCATTCCGGGCGACCGGAATGGCTAGGTAAACCCCACCCGGAGCAAGGTCAAGAGGCGTCGCTGGCGTGCCGGCGGGGCTGCGCAGGCGTTCGAGGGCTGCTCGCCCGAGCCTGCGGGTAGACCGCTAGAGCCTGTCGGCAACGGCAGGCCGAGATGGATGGTCGCCGTTCGGAGGATCTCCTCCGTCCACAGGACCCGGCTTACAGGTTGGCTCGTCCGCCGCCCGTCCCCGGGCCCAGCGCCAGGTTCGGGCGGGTCAGCTAGCGTGAGGCGCGGGCGGCGACCGGCCGAGGTCGCCCGGCAGCGGAGGCGCCGATGAGTACCGAGGACCTGACCGGCACGTACTGGTACTGCCAGGAGCACTCCACCGTCGAGCAGTTCGACGGCTGCGGCAGCCACCGGCGGATCGGCCCGTTCGACAGCGCGGCCGAGGCGGCCAAGGCGCTGGACACCATCGCCGAGCGCAACCGCCGCTACGACGCCGAGGATGCCGCCTGGGACGGCTGACCGGCGTGCCGATCAGCACTCGCGCTGTGTGATACCCACCGGTGCCTGGAACCGCCGGTGGGTATCACACATACGAGATGGACCGGGCCGGTCAGTGGTAGCTGTGTTCGGCGCCCGGGTAGATGCCGGCCTGCACCTCGGCGGCGAAGGCGTGGGTGGCCTCGGTCAGCACCTGGGTCAGGTCGGCGTACTGCTTGACGAACTTGGCGGGCTTGCCGTCGCCCCGCAGGCCGGCCATGTCCTGCCAGACCAGCACCTGGGCGTCGCACTCCACACCGGCTCCGATGCCGATGGTGGGAATGGTCAGGTCGTGGGTGATCTTCTTGGCCAGGTCGGACGGCACGACCTCCATCACCACGGCGAAGGCGCCGGCGTCCTGCAACGCGCGGGCGTCGGAGGCCAGCCGGTGGCCGGCCTCGTCGCCGCGGCCCTGGACCCGGTAGCCGGACAGCGTGTTGACCGACTGCGGGGTCAGCCCGATGTGCGCCATCACCGGGATGCCGGCCGAGCTGAGCAGCTCGACCTGCGGAGCCATCCGGGCGCCGCCCTCGAGCTTGACGGCCTGCGCGCCACCCTCCTTGAGGAACCGGGTGGCGGTCTCGAGTGCCTGCTGCGGCGAGGCCTGGAAGCTGCCGAACGGCAGGTCGGCGACCACCAGCGCCCGCTGGGAGCCCCGCACCACCGCGCGCACCAGCGGCAGCAGCTCGTCGATGCTCACCGGGACGGTGGTGTCGTAGCCGTACACCACGTTCGCGGCCGAGTCACCGACCAGCAGCACCGGCACGCCGGCACGGTCGAAGATCCGGGCGGTGGTGTAGTCGTAGGCGGTCAGCATCGGCCAGCGGTCGCCGGACAGCTTGGCGTTCTGCAGATCGCGGATGGTGATGCGGCGGGCCGATGTGCCGCCATAGAGCGTCTCGCTCATATCGGGTCCTCTGGGTTCCTCGAGGCCGGCGCGCCGGTCCCCGGGCGGTAGGTGGACACGTACATGGTGCTCCTGCGCTCGCCGGTTGCAAACCCGAGGAGAGCTGGCTCACCTTTGGTCCGGCCGGGCGGCGGTCAGGCTCCGGAGCTGCCGTGCTCGCGCCAGCGGTTGGTGATCGGCAGCCGCCGGTCCTTGCCGAAGGCCTTGAGGCTGATCTTGGGACCGGGCGGGTACTGCCGGCGCTTCCACTCCGCGGCGTCGGTCATCCGGGCCACCCGGGTCACCAGCTCGGAGTCGAAACCGGCCGCCAGCAGGTCGGAGAAACCGGCGTCGGAGTCGACGTAGAGGGCCAGCAGCCGGTCCAGCAGCTCGTAGTCGGGCAGCGAGTCGGTGTCCAGCTGGCCGGGCCGCAGCTCCGCCGACGGCGGCTTGCTGATCGAGTTCTCCGGGATCGGCGGCTGCTCGCCGCGCCGCGCCGCCTCGGCGTTGCGCCAGCGGGCCAGCTGCCACACCAGCGTCTTGGGGACGTCCTTGATCGGGGCGAAGCCGCCCACCGCGTCGCCGTAGATGGTCGAGTAGCCGACCGACAGCTCGCTCTTGTTGCCGGTGGCCAGCACCAGGTGCCCGTGCTGGTTGGACAGCGCCATCAGGGTGGTGCCGCGCACCCGGGCCTGCACGTTCTCCTCCGCGAGCCCGGTCAGCTTCAGCGACTCCACGAAGGCGCTCACCATCGGCGCGATCGGCACCGTCTGCAGCGGCGCGCCCAGGTTGGCGGCCAGCTGCACCGCGTCGGCCAGCGAGTGCTCGGAGGAGTAGTCGCTCGGCAGCGCCACCCCGTAGACGTTCTCACCACCGATCGCGTCGGCGGCGATCGCGGCCACCACCGCGGAGTCGATACCACCGCTCATCCCCAGCACCACCGAGGAGAAGCCGTTCTTGACGGCATAGTCGCGGGTACCGGTCACCAGCGCGCCCCACACCTCGGCCTCGTCCGGCAGCCGCGCGGCGATGCCGAGCGGTTCGGCCAGCGAGTTGCCGGACGGAGGTGGCGGCAGCGGGGCGACCGAGCGAACCACCGCCAGCTCGCCGGCCCGGTCGGCGGTGTTGCCGGTGCTGGCCGGCAGCTCCAGCTCGACGAGATAGAGCCCCTCGGTGAACTGCGGCGCCCGGCCCAGCAGGGTGCCGTCGGCGTCCACCACGAAGGAGTCACCGTCGAAGACCAGCTCGTCCTGGGCGCCGCACTGGTTGACGTAGACCACCGCCGAGCGCGCCTCGCGCGCCCGCCGCTGCAGCAACGGCAACCGGACGTCGTCCTTGTTGCGCTCGTACGGCGAGCCGTTGATGTTGACCAGCAGGCCCACCTCGGCGACCGCGGCGGCGGCGAACGGGCCTCCGTCCTGCCAGACGTCCTCGCAGATGGTCAGCCCGATGTCGAGGTCGCCGAACCGCACCACGCTCAGCCGGTCGCCCGCCACGAAGTAGCGGTCCTCGTCGAAGACGCCGTAGTTGGGCAGGTGATGCTTGAAGTAGCGCGCCACCACCTGGCCGTCCTGCAGGAAGGCGGCGGCGTTGCGCGGGCCGCCGTCGGTGTCCAGATAGCCCACCACCACGCCGAGGTCGCCGTGCCCGGCCGCGGCGAGGTCGGCGGCGAGCCCGGTCAGCGCCTCGCACGAGGCCTGCCGGAACGACGTGCGCAGCACCAGGTCCTCCGGCGGGTAGCCGGTCAGCGTCATCTCGGGAAAGACCACCAGCTGGGCGCCGGAGTCGGCGGCCTGCCGGACCCGCTCGCGCACCATGGCGCAGTTGCCGTCCAGGTCGCCGACCACCAGATCGACTTGGGCCAGGGCTATCCGCAACAGGCTCACCCCCTCAGTCTGCCGCGTCCGGCCACCGGCGGTGCGACCCGGCCACTGTGATCTGACACCGGTGTTTCTGATGTGGTTCTGAGATCTTTTCGTATCGAGCCGCAGCCGCGATGCCTCTGAAAGTAGGTCACAATGGTGGCGCGACGCTGGCCTCCACCGGCCGGTGCCGGCAATGTGGGCTGGAAGGAACGGTTAGTGGCGGGTTACCGGAACAAGGCGTCGGCGGCAGTTTCTCTCCTGCTGGCCGGGGCGCTGCTGGCTGGCTGCTCGCAGAAGAAGGAGGAGCCGGGATCGGCGTCCGGCGGTCCGACCACCGGTGCGCACGGCACCAACTCCGCCCCGTCCAGTGCGGCCCAGACGCCCGCTCCGGTGTTCCGGCTGACCCCGGCCGGCAACGCCACCGCGGTCAACCCGCTGAGCCCGGTCCGGATCTCGGTGACCGGCGGCTCGCTGTCTACGGTCAGCCTGACCAATCTCGAGGGCCGGCAGGTCAAGGGCGCGCTGTCGGCCGACCACCGGTCCTGGTCCTCGGCCGAGGTGCTCGGCTACGACCGCTCGTACCGGCTGCAGGCCAGTGCGGTCGACCCGGCCGGTGCGGTCACCAGCAGCGACACCTCGTTCAGCACCCTCAAGCCCGCCAACATGACGATGCCCTACATCCAGACCGCCGCCGGCGGGGCGGTCCGGCCGGGCGTCACCTTCGGGGTCGGCCAGGTGGTGCGGGTGCACTTCGACGAACCGATTCCCGACCGCAAGGCCGCCCAGGCGGCGCTGAGCGTGCAGACGGTGCCCGCCCAGCTCGGCGCGTTCAGCTGGCTGGACGACTCCAACGTCTACTGGCGCACCAAGAACTACCTCAAGCCGGGTACCAGGGTGACGATCACCGCCAAGGTCTACGGCAAGGACTTCGGCGGCTCGCTCTACGGCCAGGCCGACGTCAGCACCTGGTTCCGGGTCGGCGCCAAGCACGTCTCGATCGCCGACAACCGCGACAAGATGATCAAGGTGTACGCCAACGACAAGCTGATCAAGACCATCCCGACCTCGATGGGCCGCGACGTGCGCATCCCGGGTGACCACGGCCCGATCGACCTGCGCACCAACTCCGGCCCGCACGTGGTGGTGGGCGGCGAGAAGGACATCGACATGAACTCGGCCTCGTTCGGGCTGAGCAAGGGTGAGAACGCCTACCGCACCAAGGTGCCGGTGGGGGTGCGGATCAGCTACGACGGCGAGTACGTGCACTGGGCGGACTGGTCGGTCGCCCAGCAGGGCAAGGTCAACGTCTCGCACGGCTGCCTGAACGTCTCGCCGGCCAACGCGTACTGGTTCTACAACTTCTCCAAGCCCGGCGACATCGTCGACGTCCGCAACACCGGCCGCAATCTGGCGGAGTGGAATTCCGGGTACTGGAACGTCTCGTGGGCCAAGTGGGTGGGCGACGGCGCCGCCTAGGCCTGTCGCTTTCGGCGGCGCCTTCTCGGACCCTCCAGCGGGTCGTTAACACAACCGTCATCGGTTACCGGCAGACTTGCCTGTCGTGGATCGTCAGCAGGAATACGTGCTCCGCACGCTGGAAGAGCGGCAGATCCGGTTCGTCCGGCTGTGGTTCACCGACGTGCTCGGTTACCTCAAGTCCGTCGCGGTGGCGCCGGCCGAGCTCGAGGGCGCCTTCGCCGAGGGGATCGGCTTCGACGGCTCGGCCATCGAGGGCTTCGCGCGCGCCAGCGAGTCCGACATGCTGGCCCGGCCGGACCCGGCCACCTTCCAGGTGCTGCACGGCGACGACGGCCGGCCCAGCGACACCGCCCGGATGTTCTGCGACATCACCATGCCCGACGGTTCGCCGTCCTGGGCCGACCCGCGCTACGTGCTGCGCCGGGCGCTGTCCAAGGCCGCCGACCGGGGCCTGACCTTCTACACCCACCCCGAGATCGAGTTCTTCCTGCTCAAGAACCGACCTAGCGACGGCACCGAGCCGCAGCCGATCGACGACGGCGGCTACTTCGACATGACCAGCCACGACACCGCGCACGACTTCCGGCGCAGCGCGATCATGGCGCTGGAGGCGGTCGGCATCTCGGTCGAGTTCAGCCACCACGAGGTCGCCCCCGGCCAGCAGGAGATCGACCTGCGCTACGCCGACGCGCTGTCGATGGCCGACAACATCATGAGCTTCCGGCACATCATCAAGGAGGTGGCCCGGGCCCGCGGCGTGCACGCCACCTTCATGCCCAAGCCGTTCAGCCACCAGCCGGGCAGCGGCATGCACACCCACCTGTCGCTGTTCGAGGGCGACCGCAACGCCTTCCACGACCCGGCCGACGAGCTGTACCTGTCGGCCACCGCGCGCTCGTTCATCGCCGGCCTGCTGCGGCACGCCCGCGAGATCACCGCGGTCACCAATCAGTGGGTGAACTCCTACAAGCGGCTGTTCGGCTGGTCGGCACCCGGCCAGCTGGTCGAGGCGCCGACCTACGTCTGCTGGGGGCACGCCAACCGCTCGGCGCTGGTCCGGGTACCGATGTACAAGCCGGGCAAGGCCAACTCCACCCGGGTCGAGGTGCGCTCGCTGGACTCGGCGTGCAACCCCTACCTCGCCTTCGCGGTGCTGCTGGCGGCGGGCATGCGGGGCATCGAGAAGGGTTACGAGCTGCCGCCCGGCGCCGAGGACGACGTCTGGTCGCTGTCGGACACCGAGCGCCGGGCGCTGGGCTATGACGACCTGCCGCACAACCTGGCCGACGCGTTGCGGGCGATGGAGGACTCCGAGCTGGTCGCCGAGACCCTGGGTGAGCACGTGTTCGAGTTCTTCCTGCGCAACAAGCGCTCGGAGTGGCGGGACTACCGGGCCGCGGTGACCCCGTTCGAGCTGACCCGCTACCTGCCCTCGCTCTGACGCCTCGGCTCGAGGCACTCGCAGTAACCTGCAGGCATGGCAACTGCTGGTCCGGACCGCCCCGTGCTGGTCATCGAGAACGACACCGTGGCGCCGGCGGGGCGGCTGGACGGCTGGCTCCGGGCGGCCGGAGCCGAACTGGTGCTGTGCTCACCGGCCACCGGCCAGCCGCTGCCGGCAGACCTGGGCGGCTACTCCGCGCTGGTGGTGCTGGGCGGCGCCATGAACGCCTACGCCGACGACGAGGCCGGCTGGCTGCCCGAGCTGCGCGCACTGATGGCCGAGGCGGTCCGCACCGAGTTGCCCACCCTGGGCGTCTGCCTGGGCGGGCAGTTGCTGGCGGTGGCCACCGGCGGCCGGGTGAGCCCGGCCGAGAACCCCGAGTACGGCGCGCAGCTGGTGGCCAAGCGGCAGGCGGCGGCCACCGACCCGCTGTTCCGCGAGCTGCCGATCACCCCGGACGTGCTGCAGTGGCACGTCGACGAGGTCAGCGAGCTGCCGCCGGGCGCGGTGCTGCTGGCGGCCTCGCCGGTGTGCGAGGTGCAGGCTTTCCGGGTGGGCCGGCTGGCCTGGGGGATCCAGTTCCACATCGAGACCACGCCCGAGATCGTGACCGAGTGGGCCCGCAACGACGCCGAGCTGCTGGCCGACCACGACCTGCCCGCCATCCTGGAACGCAGCATCGCCGCTCATCCAGACATTGCCGAGACCTGGCAGCCGGTGATCGCCGCGTTCGTCGCGGTGGCGGCCGAGCCGTCCGCCGTGGGTGCCGGGCCGGCTGCTGCCGGGCCCAACGGGGCCGGGTTGAGGCTGCTGCCGATGGCCGGTCAGCCGCCCACCACCACGGCTGCCCCGATCACCGACCCGGCCGCCATCCGGGCGGCGCTGGCGGCCGAGCTGCAGGCCTCGCGTGAGCCGTTCCGGCCCTGAGGACACCCCGCCGGCACCGTCCACCGGGCGGCTGACCGCCCGGCTGGCGCGGGCCGGGTTCGCCGATCCGGTGCGCGCCGGCCTGCTGCTGACCGGGCCGGCGCTGTCGCTGTGGGACCCGGACAGCAACGAGGCCAGCGACCCGGCCGCCGCGGCGGTGCTGTCCGCGCTGGGCCGCACCGCGTCGCCCGACCAGGCGCTGGCGCTGCTGGCGGCACTGGCCGAGACCGAAAGCGGCCCGGAGATCGTGGCGGAGCTGCGCACGGCGGAGCGGTTCCGCACCAGGTTGCTGGGGGTGCTCGGCACGTCGCAGGCGTTGGGCGAGCACCTGTGCGCCCACCCGGCCGACGCGCTGCTGCTGCGCGGCCCGGGAGCCGAGCTGCCCAGCGTGGCTTCGGCCGCGCAGCGGCTGGCCGCCGCGGTCGGCGCCTCGGCGGACGATCCGGTCACCGGTACCGCCGGCCAACCGGCCACCCTGACCGGGCTCGCCGCGGTGCGGGCACTGCGGGCCGCCTACCGCCGCGAGTTGCTGCTGGTGGCAGCTCGGGACCTGGCCTACGAACTGGACCTGCAGCAGGTCACCGAGGCACTGGCCGACCTGGCGGGTTTCGTGCTGTCGGCCGGCCTCGCCGTCGCCCGGACCGGGCTGCCCGCCGACGCGGCCGGCTGCCGGCTGGCGATCATCGGGATGGGCAAGGCCGGCGCCCGGGAGCTGAACTACGTCTCCGACGTCGACGTGGTGTTCGTCTTCGAACCCCAGGCCGCCGAGGGTGCCGAGGTCGCCGAGCAGGCCGTCGCAAAGGCAGCGGAGGCCGCGGCGCTGGCCACCGCCACCCGGCTCGCCGCCGACACCATGCGGATCTGTGGCCAGGCGGCCTGGGAGGTGGACGCCGCGCTCCGGCCGGAGGGACGGTCCGGGGCGCTGGTGCGCACCCTGGACAGTCACCGGGCCTACTACCAGCGCTGGGCGTCCACCTGGGAGTTCCAGGCGCTGCTGAAGGCCCGCCCGATCGCCGGCGACCTGGAGCTGGGGGAGCGCTACGTCCAGGCGCTGTCGCCGCTGGTGTGGACGGCCTCGCAGCGTCCGGGCTTCGTCGCCGACGCGCAGGCGATGCGCCGCCGGGTGGTGGCGCACCTGCCGGCCGACCAGCTGGAGCGGGAGATCAAGCTCGGTCCGGGTGGGCTGCGCGACGTCGAGTTCGCGGTGCAGCTGCTGCAACTGGTGCATGGCCGGGCCGATGCCGCGCTGCAGGTGCGGGCCACCCTGCCGGCGCTGGCGGCGCTGCGCGACGGCGGCTTCGTCGGCCGCGACGACGCGGTCAGCCTGGCCGACGCCTATGAGTTCCTGCGGGCCACCGAGCACCGGTTGCAGCTGGTCAAGCTGCGCCGGACCCACCTGGTGCCTGCCGACGCCGACGCGGTGCTGCGGCTGGCCCGGTCACTGGGCTTCCGGCCGGACCGGCGCGGCGACGCGGTCACCGTGTGGCGTTCGGAGTGGGCGCTGCACGCCCGCGAGGTGCGCAGGTTGCACGAGAAGCTGTTCTACCGGCCGCTGCTGGAGGCGGTCGCCCGGGTGCCCACCGAGGCGCTGCGGCTCACCCCGGACGAGGCCCGGCGCCGGCTGGAGGCGCTCGGCTACGCCGACCCGCCGGGTGCCCTGCGGCACATCGAGGCGCTGACCGCCGGGGTGTCGCGGCGGGCGGCGCTGCAGCGGGCGCTGCTGCCGGTGATCCTGTCCGAGCTGGCCGACGCTCCCGATCCGGACGCCGGGCTGCTGGCCTACCGGCAGGTCTCCGACGCCCTGGGTACCAGCCCGTGGTTCCTGCGGCTGCTGCGCGACGAGGGCACCGTGGCGACCCGGTTGGCCATCCTGCTGGGCACCTCCCGCTACGTCACCGACCTGCTGATGCGGGCCCCGGAGGCGTTGCAGATGCTCTCCGGCGACGACCAACTGACCCCCCGGGGGGCGGCCGACCTGGAGCTGTCGATGGGCACCGCGGCCGGCCGGCAGGAGGACCTGGCACAGGCCGGGCACGCGATCCGTTCGCTGCGCCGGGTCGAGCTGCTGCGGATCGCGTTCGCCGACCTGCTCGGCCTGCTCGACGACACCGAGGTGGCACTGGCGCTCAGCGAGCTGGCCGACGCCACCCTGGCCTCGGCCCTCGGGGCCGCCGAACGGATGGTGGTCGAGGAGCTGGGGCTGGCCGAACTGGGGCTGCGGTTCAGCGTGATCGCGATGGGCCGGTTGGGCGGCCGCGAGCTCGGCTACGGCTCGGACGCCGATGTGCTGTTCGTCTACGACGACCTGAGCGCCGGTGCCGACGCCGGCCGCCGGGCGCATCTGGTCGCCGAGCGGCTGCGCGCCATGCTGGCCGCCCCGTCGCCGGATCCGCCGCTGCGACTGGACGCCGACCTGCGGCCCGAGGGCCGCAACGGTGCCCTGGTCCGCTCGCTGGACTCCTACGCCGAGTACTACCAGCGCTGGTCGTCGGTGTGGGAGGCGCAGGCGTTGCTGCGGGCCCGGTTCTGCGCCGGGGACGCCGAGCTGGCGGAGCGGTTCTGCCGGCTGGTCGAGCCGCTGCGCTACCCGGCCGGCGGCCTGGCGCCGGCCGCCGCGGTGGAGATCCGCCGGCTCAAGGGCCGGGTGGACGCCGAGCGGCTGCCGCGGGGTGCCGATCCGCACACCCACACCAAGCTCGGCCGGGGCGGCCTGGCCGACGTCGAGTGGACGGTGCAGCTGCTGCAGTTGCGGCTGGCCGGCGAGCGGCCGGAGTTGCGCACCACCTCGACCCTGGCAGCGCTGCGGGCGGCCGAGAACGCCGGGGCGCTGACCGCCGACGACGCAGCGGCGCTGGCGGCGGCCTGGCGGCTGGCCGGCCGGGTGCGCAACGCCACCATGCTGGTCCGGGACCGGGCCGAGGACCAGCTGCCCAAGCCCGGCCGGGTGCTGGAGGCGGTCGGCCGGGTGCTGGGCTACCCGGCCGGTTTCGAGTCCGGCCAGCTGATCGACGACTACCGGCGGGTCACCCGACGGGCCCGCCGGGTGGTCGAGTCGGTGTTCTACAACTCGGCCGACTGAAAAAACCCGCAGGGCGACAGGCCGGCCGCCCGGGCGAGTTCGGGCCGGCCGCCCGGCCCAGCCGGCGAGGCTACGAGCCGGCCGATCGGGCCCTGCGCCGGTCGGCGGACGGCGGTTGCCGGCCCGCCTCGTCCGCCTGCCTGTTGTCCTCGGGGGGTTTCGGCAGGTGCCGGCGGATCGGGGCCTCGACGAAGGCGCCGCGGCCGGAGAACAGGTACTGCACCGCGCAGCCGGCTCCGAAGACCGCGAGGCCGGCGACCGCGTCGATGACGAAGTGGTTGGCGGTGCCGACGATCACCAGCAGGGTGCACACCGGATAGACCGCACCCAGGGCCCGCACCCAGGCCCGCCTGGCACACACGAAGATCGACACCCCGCACCACAATGCCCAGCCGATGTGCAGGCTCGGGATCGCGGCGTACTGGTTGGAGTGCTCGGCGATCTTGGGATCCGCCAGCGACCCCCAGGTGTGGAACTTCAGCACCGTGTCGATGTAGCCGTACTGCGGTAGCAACCTCGGCGGCGCCAGCGGGTACAGGTAGAAGCCGGCCAGCGCGATCAGCGAGGTGGCGAACAGGATGGTGCGGGCCCCGCGGTAGATCCGCGGGTGGGACCGGTAGAGCCAGATCAGGCAGCCGAGCGTGACGATGAAGTGCAGGGTGGCGTAGTAGTAGTTCATCACCTGCGCGATCGGCTCGTGGTCGGCCACGAACCGGTTCACCGACCGTTCGAAGTTCAGGTGCAGGGCGTCCTGCAGGTGCTGCACGCCGCGACCGTGCCGCATGGCGATGCTTTCCTGCTCCGGCACCAGGTTGCGGATGTGGCCGTAGATCCAGTAGCCCAGGCCGACCAGGATGATCTCCTGCCACCACCTGGGTGCGCGGTGCTCCAGCAGCCGGTCCGGGAACAGGCCGTTGAACCGGTGCTGCCGGGGCGGCGTGTCCGCGACGGGTTCAGCGGCTGGCATCGGCTGTCACGGTGCCCATTCTGGCACCCGAAGCCGTCGCACACGCCCGTGTCGCTGCCCGGTGTTGCTCGCGTTCGTGCCGGAAAGTGGGCCCGGTCACGTTCTGCGCGCGGTGCGGAACCGAGCAGCCCCGCGCTGCGACTGATTGGCCGGTGACCCTGGCCGGCTCGACTCCGACCCGGAGCCGGTGAAAACCGGAGCCGATGAACCCTGAAAGGACCGGCGATGACTGATCGCACCCGAGCCGTCCGCCCTCGGCGGCCCCGACTGCTGCGTGCGGTGTTGGGCGGCTGCGCGCTGGCGACGGCGCTGCTGGCCGCCGGCGGCGGGGTCGCATCCGCGCACGTCACCGTCTCCGCCCCGGAGGCCACTCCGGGCGGCAGCGACGCGGTGATCACCTTCCGGGTGCCGGACGAGAGCGAGTCGGCCCGGACCGTCGGGCTGAAGCTGCGGCTGCCCACCGACACGCCCATCGCGTCGGTGCTGGTGCAGCCCAAGCCCGGCTGGACGGTGACGGTGAGCCAGGCCAAGCTGGCCACCCCGATCAAGACCGACGACGGCGAGGTCACCGAGGCGGTGTCCGAGATCGACTGGAAGGTCAGCGCCGGCGGCCAGGGCATCGCCCCCGGCCAGTTCGACGCGTTCTCCTTCATCGCCGGCCAACTGCCGGACGCGAAGTCCCTGACCTTCAAGGCGGTGCAGGCCTACAGCGACGGCAGCAGCACCTCCTGGATCGAGGAGCCGGCGCCCGGCAGCAGCGCCGAGCCCGAGCATCCGGCCCCGGTGCTGACCCTCGGTGCCGGCGCACCGGACGGTGCCGGCTCGTCAGGTGGCTCCAGCTCGTCCGCCGGCGCATCGGGCGGATCGAGTGAGCCGGCCTCGCCGAGCGTGTCGGCCGGCGCCTCCGATGCGGCCACCTCGAACGCCGAAGCCGCGAGCCCGGACGACGCCGCCAGCAAGGGCAGCGCCGTCACCGGCATCGTGCTCGGCGCCATCGGGGTGCTGCTGGGCCTGGCCGCCCTGGTGCTGGCGCTGCGCCGCCGCCCGACCTGACGGACCGGGCCGGTCGTTAATCCCGCGCCACGGCGGGCCGAATAGCACCTTGTACCCCAAGACAGGTACTGGCTGGGCCGCCGGGGCACGGTGCTGGGCCCCGAGCAGGTCGAGGCGCTGTTCGAGGCGGCCCGGCGGTCGACGACCTGGACCGGGTGAACCCCTCAGCGGCCGCCGGGACGCACGAACGGGAACGCCAGGGTCTGCCGGATGGTGGCCCCGGCCAGCATCATCACCAGCCGGTCCACGCCCAGGCCGAGGCCGCCGGTGGGCGGCATCGCGTACTCCAGTGCCGACAGGAACGCCTCGTCCACCTGCATCGCCTCGACGTCGCCGTCGGCGGCGGCCAGCGACTGCTCCACCAGCCGCTGCCGCTGGTCGACCGGGTCGATGAGTTCGGAGTAGGCGGTGCCGATCTCGGTGCCGAAGGCCACCAGGTCCCAGCGCTCGGCCAGCCGCGGGTCGCTGCGATGCACCCGGGTCAGCGGTGAGCTGTCCACCGGAAAGTCGAGGTAGAAGGTCGGTTCGACGGTGCGCTTCTCGACCAGCACCTCGTACAGCTCGGTGACCAGTGCACCGGCGCCGGCGTCGGCCGGGTGGTTGATGCCGTGCGCCCGGCACAGCCGGCTCAGCTCGTCCCGGCCGGTGTCGGGGCTGACCGGCACCCCGCAGGCGTCCGAGACCGCCTGGTACACCGGCACCGACCGCCACGGGCCGGACAGGTCGACGTCGACCAGGGTGCCGTCCGGGCCTGGCCGGCGGGCGATCGGCGAGCCGTGCATCGCGACCGCCACCTCGCAGATCAGCGCCCGGGTCAGTTCCCGCATGTCGAGGTAGTCGGCGTAGGCCTGGTAGGCCTCCACCGAGGTGAACTCGGGATTGTGGGTGGCGTCGGCGCCCTCGTTGCGGAAGTTGCGGTTGAGCTCGAAGACCTTGCCCATGCCGGCCACGCACAGCCGCTTGAGAAACAGCTCCGGGGCGATCCGCAGGTACAGGGTGGCGTCGTAGGCGTTGATGTGGGTGACGAACGGCCGGGCGTTGGCGCCGCCGTGCACCGGCTGCAGCATCGGGGTCTCCACCTCGAGGAAGCCCCGCCGGTTGAAGGCGTCGCGCAGTTCCCGGACGGCCACGCTGCGCCGGGTCAGCAGCTGCATCGCCTCGGCGTTGACGATCAGGTCCACGTGCCGCTGCCGGGCCCGGGCCTCGGGGTCGGCGAAGCCGGCGTGGCTGTCCGGCAGCGGGCGCAGGCACTTTGCCGCCAGCTGCCAGCCGGTCACCAGCACCGACAACTCGCCGCGCCGGGAGGTGCCGATCTCGCCGGTGACGCTGAGGAAATCGCCGAGGTCGAGGGTCGCGCGCAGCAGCCGGTGCTCGGCCGGCTCCAGCTCGGCCCGACTGATGAGTGCCTGGATGCTGGCGTTTTCCCCCACGCCGTCCTGCAGGGTGGCGAAGGTGACGCCGCCGAAGTCGCGCAGCGCCCGCACCCGGCCGGCCACCGAGACCCGCACGCCGGTCCGGGCGTCCGGCGGCAGGCCGGCGAAGCGGCCCCGCAGGTCGGCGATCTCGCAGGTACGCGGCACCGACACCGGATAGGGCTCCCGGCCGGCCTCGACCAGCCGGGCCAGCTTCTCGTGCCGCACCCGCTGCTGCTCGCTGAGCCGGCGCGCCGGACGGGTGCCGCTGCGCACCGCGCGGTACTGCAGTGCCACCGCCTCGTCGAAGGGCACCAGCCGGCCGTCCAAGACCACCCGGCCGTCGTGGCTGCGCTCGCCGCTGCCCTCGACCGCCGGCAGGAAACCCTCGGCCATGCCGGCGGCCAGCGCCACCCGGGTCAGGGTGAGCGAGGAGTCGTAACAGAGGTAGCGGGGAACCCAGCTGGGCAGGTAGCGGGCGTTGGACCGGTACAGGCTCTCGATCTGCCAGAACCGGGAGGCGAACGTCAACACCCGGCTGCTCAGCCGCACCACCGGACCGGAGCCGACCCGCTCGGCGGCCGAGAACACCCCGCGGAACATGGCGAAGTTCAGCGACAGCCGGCGGACGCCGAGCTCGTCCCGGCAGGCGGTGACCAGGGCCGAGACCATCGCCTCGACCAGGCCGTTCTCGGCGGTCCGATCCCGGCGCATCAGGTCCAGCGACAGGCCGCGGCGGCCCCATGGCACCATCGACAGCAGGCCGCGCAGCCGGCCGTCGGCGTCGTGGGCCAGCACCGCGACGCAGCCGCCGTCCACCGGCGCGCCGAGCCGGCCGAGCGCCATCGAGAAGCCGCGTTCGGTGTCCTCGCCGCGCCAGTCCTCGGCACGCCGGGCGAGCTCGGCCAGCTGCTCGGTGCTCAGGTCGGCATGCCGGCGCACCTCGATGGTGTAGCCGGCCCGCTGCGCCCGGTGCACCGCCTGCCGGACCGGTTGCATGGTGGGACCTTCGAGGGTGAAGGTGTCGACGTCGATGATCGCCTCGTCACCGATCGGCAGCGCCTTCAGCCCGGCCGCGACGTAGGCCTGGGCGCCCTCCTCGCTGGCCGACAGCACCGCCGGGAACCAGCCGAACGTCCTGGTCTCGGCGAGCCAGGCGGTGATCGCGGCGGGCCAGGCGGCCGGCGGCCCGATCGGGTCGGCGCTGGCCAGGCTGACGTTGGCCAGTACCCGGTAGGTGACGGCGGCGGTGTGGCCGGGCGCGAAGATCACCGACTTGTCGTGCCGGGTGGCGAAGTAGCCGAGGGAGTCCCGATCGCCGGCCTGCAGCAGCAGCCGGCGGACGTCCAGCTCGTCCTGGGCGGTCAGGTAGGCCTTGGCCCGCGCCGAGCGCAGGAAGACCAGCGCGGCCAGCAGCAGTGCCAACGCCGACAGCAGGCCGGACAGCGCCGCGATCCAGTGGTGCCCGTGCTTGCCCTCCCAGCCCACCTCGGCCGAGGTGGGCTCGACGCCGAACGACACCCGCACCGCCCAGGCCAGCTGGTGGCCGACGTCATTGAGGGTGTCGGGGAAGCTCAGGGTCAGGGCGATGGTGACGCTGACCGACACGATCAGGCCGGCGATGAGGATGCCGAGTGCCCGCCAGCGCGCCCCCGGTTCCAGCCGGGACGGGAAGGCCGCCCGGCTGCGCCACAGCAACACCACCAACAGCACCGTCAGCGGCAGGTTGATCATCAGTTCGCCGACCTCGACCGGCCGGGTCCGGTGCACCTCGTCCGAGTCGAGGGCCAGCTGCAGCGCCGCGCCGACCAGGTTCAGGGCGGCCAGTGCCTGGAAGGCCAGCAGCAACCACAGCGAGATCTTCATGCGGCGCCGGACCGCGCCGCCGACCACGAACAGCAGCACGGTGGAGAACAGGCTGGGGCCGGCCGGCAGGTTCACCAGGCCGAACAGGTCGTCGATCCAGCGGATCCAGCGCACCGGACGCAGCACCAGGCTCACCAGCGACCAGAACCCGCCGAGCACGATGACCCGGCCGGTGAGCGCGACGAACTCGTCCCGCCAGCCGGTCAGCACGGGGGACCGGGGCGGGTCGACGGGCGTTCTCGTCGGCCGGGCCACCGCCTCCCTCAGGACCACCCTGGGCCACCCTTTCCGCTCCGCGACGGGCTCTCGGAGTTCTCGGGCCCGCGATCTGCAGTGCTGACGCTACGTGAGCGCGGATGAGAGAGCGCCCAGGACGGTGCGCTCGACATCGAAGTGCAGCACCGACCTGCGCTGCGGGTCGGTCGACCTTATGTACCTTGACAGGTACGTAACTGACTTGGTACACAACAAAGGTGGAAGCAGCTCTGAAGGCGCTTGCCGACGACAGCCGCCGGACGATGCTGGCGGCACTGGCCGAGGGCCCGGCAACGGTGGGGGAGCTGGCCGCGCTGCTACCGATCGCCCGGCCGGGCGTCTCACGGCACCTGCGGGTGTTGCGGGAGGCCGGCCTGGTCGACGTCCGCTCCGAGGCCCAGCGCCGGGTCTACTCGCTGCGCCCGCAACCACTGGCTGAGATCAACGACTGGCTGAGCCGGCAGCTCGCGCTGTGGGACCAGCGATTGGACGCCCTGCACACCGAGATAGCACGCGGCAAGCGTGCGCGAAGGAGCACCTGATGACCACGAACACGCCTGGTGGCGTGCGCATCCTGGGCGCCCTGCGCACGGCGGACGGTACCGGCATCGTCCGTCTCGAAGACAGGTTCGCCACCGATATAGACGACCTGTGGTCGGCCGTCACCGACCCCCGGCGGCTGGCCCGCTGGCTGGGCGAGATCGACGGCGACCTGCGCGAGGGCGGCGAGTTCCGAGCCCGCTACTTCGCCACCGGCTGGGAAGGCCGCTGCCGGGTAGAGGTGTGCGACCGCCCGCGGCGGCTCCTGATCCGCACCACCTCCGAGGAGGGGGACGGCGTTGTGGAGGTGACGCTCACCGCCGACGGCGACCACACCGTCCTGGTGCTCGAGGATCGCGGCCTGCCGCCGGCGCAGCTGGCCGCCTACGGCGCAGGAAACCAGGTGCACCTGGAGGATCTCGCCGGTTACCTCGCCGGCCGCGACCGCTGCGACGCGCGGGTGCGGTGGCAGCAGCTGCACCCCGGCTACCAGCAGCTGGCCGTGGCCCAGGAGTAGCCGCCGACCGGCGCTGCGCACGCGTTTGGCGTTGTAGCGTCTGCGCATGACGTCCGACTTCTGGTCCGAGGTGGACCGGCACCTGGTCCGCTACGGCGGCACCTTCACCCCCGCGGTCATCGAGCGGGCCGAGGGCAGCTTCGTCTACACCGACGACGGCCGGAAGGTGCTGGACTTCACCTCCGGGCAGATGAGCGCCATCCTCGGGCACTGCCACCCCGACATCGTGGCCACCGTCCGGCGACAGGTCGGCACCCTCGACCACCTGTTCAGCGGCATGCTGTCGCGCCCGGTGGTGGAACTGGCCCGCCGGCTGGCGGGCTCGCTGCCGGACCCGCTGGAGAAGGTGCTGCTGCTGACCACCGGCGCCGAGGTGAACGAGGCCGCGCTGCGGATGGCCAAGCTGGTCACCGGCCGGCACGAGGTGGTGTCGTTCGCCGGGTCCTGGCACGGCATGACCGCCGGCGCCGCGGCCGCCACCTACAGCGCCGGACGCACCGGCTACGGGCCGACGGTCGGCAACCTGGCGATCCCGACCCCGAACGGCTACCGGCCGGACTTCGTCACCGCCACCGGCGAGCTGGACTGGCAGCGGCAACTCGACTGGGGTTTCGCACTGGTCGACGCCCAGTCGGTGGGCAGCCTGGCCGCCTGCCTGGTGGAACCGATCCTCAGCTCCGGCGGCCTGATCGACCTGCCGCCGGGCTACCTCGCGGCGCTCAAGCGCAAGTGCGAGGAGCGCGGCATGCTGCTGATCCTCGACGAGGCGCAGACCGGCCTGTGTCGCACCGGCGCCTGGTACGCCTTCGAGCGGGACGGGGTGGTGCCGGACTTCGTCACGGTGTCGAAGACCCTGGGCGCCGGGTTGCCGCTGGCCGCGGTGGTGACCTCGGCCGCGATCGAGGAGGAGGCGCACCGGCGCGGGTACCTCTTCTACACCACCCACGTCTCCGACCCGCTGCCGGCGGCGGTCGGCAACACCGTGCTGGACGTGCTGGAGCGCGACCGGCTGGACGAGCGGGCCGGCAAGCTGGGCGCACAGCTGCGCGACGGGCTGCTGGCGCTGCAGGAGCGGCATGCCGTGGTCGGCGACGTCCGGGGTCGGGGGCTGCTGCAGGGGTTGGAGCTGGTGACCGACCGGGTGAGCAAGCAGGGCGCGGACCGGCTGGGCACGGAGGTCACCCGGCGCTGCTTCGAACTCGGCCTGCACCTGAACGTGGTGCAACTTCCCGGCATGGGCGGCATCTTCCGCATCGCGCCGGCGCTGACCAGCAGCGAGGGGGAGATCGCGTTGGGCGTGGAGATCCTCGACCAGGCGATCGGCGAGCTGTCGGCGTCCTGCTAGAGCAAGGGCAGTGGCTCGGCGCTGCTGATCCGGCGCAGTTCCACCCGCTTGACGGCGGTGGTGGCCGGATCGAAGGTAAGCAGGCCTTCGAACACGGCCTGCACTCGCAGCTCCTCCTGGATCTGGTCGGCCAGCTCGGCTGGGAACTCGACCGTGATCGTGTCGCCCGTCGTGGTGTGCAGGCGGGCGGTGCACCGGTCGAAGTCAGCCTCCCGCAAGGTGCCCATCAGGACGTCGGGCTGACGACCGAGCGGCGCGTCCGCCAGGCGTCGCATCCGGTCCCTGGCGCCGGCGTCCAGGCGGCCCGCGACGGACGCCCGGCTGCTGGTCAGCAGTAGGTGCTCGTGCCGCTCGCCGATGGCGAGATCCTGGCCGAGGTCGGCGAGCGCCCGGGCGATGCCCGGGTCCACCTGGTCATCGGGTTGGGTGAAGGCTGCGAGCAGCCGATCGAACGCCGCCCCGGCCAGGTCGTCCACCTCGACGTCGAAGGTCTCCTCGGTGGGCCGGCCGAGGCAGGGGAGGCGGAGAGTTACCACTCCACCCGGCTGCACAGCCACCAGGCGCAGCCGGGACGCCGCTTCGATGGCTGCCCGATGCCGGCCGGTCGAACCCTTGCGTGGCTTGCCCGCCGCGGCGTAGGCAGCTGCCGCCAGCACCGCCTCGAGACCACCAATCAGCCGGGCGACATCGCGGGCCTCGACCTCGTCGCGGCCCAGCTCGGTACTGTGCAGACTTGCCCGAAACTCCTCTCCCGCCATGGGTTTCACCCTTCCATCAAGCACTGACAACGGGCCCTCTCTCAAATCGACAACCGAAGGTTGACGGGCATGTAGAAGTCAACCTATGGTTGACGCATGACGGAGCCTCGGCAGCTGACGAACCCGGTCCGGCTGGACGACCTGATCGAAGCGATCAGAAGAGTGCATGACGAACCGCTAGAACAGCTGGCGGACGCCGTGCTGGCCGCCCAGCACATCGACGAGGTGGCTGACCACCTGATCGGCCACTTCGTCGACCAGGCCCGGCGGTCGGGCGCCTCCTGGACCGACATCGGCCGGGCCATGGGGGTCACCAAGCAGGCGGCCCAGAAGCGCTTCGTCGCCAAGGACGCGGCCGACCTCGATGCCAGCATGGGCTTCTCCCGCTTCACCCAGCGGGCCCGCAACGCGGTGATGGCCGCCCAGGAGGAGGCGCGCACCGCCGGCAACGACAAGGTGCTGACCCAGCATCTGGTGCTGGGGCTGCTGGAGGATCCGAAGTCGATCGCCGCAGCCGTCATCCGGGCCCGCGGGACCTCGCTGGCGGGCGTCCGCAGCGCGGTGACGGCAGTGCTGCCCGCGCCGGCCGGCCCGGTGCCCGACCTCATTCCCTACGACGCCGACGCCCGCAAGGTCCTGGAGCTGACCTTCCGAGAAGCGCTGCGGCTGGGCCACAACTACATCGGCACCGAGCACATCCTGCTCGCCCTGCTGGAGCAGGAAGCCGGCTCCGGCCCGCTGACCGGCCTGGGCCTGGACAAGGCCTCGGTCGAGGCGGCCGTTCTGGAGGCCATCGGCGTCTTCCACATCGCCCCCGACACCGGCGGCTGACAGCAACCGGCGCACGCCACAGTGCGGCCATCGGCCGCCGGTACGCTCGGACAGATGAGCCTCGCCGCCGTGCCGATCGCCATCGAGGGACGGTTCGCGCGCGAGCTGCCCGAGCTGGCCATTGCCTGGCAGGCCGAGCCCGCTCCGGACCCGCGCCTGCTGGTGCTCAACGAGCCACTGGCCGCCGAACTGGGGCTGGATCCGGGCTGGCTGCGCGGCCCCGACGGCGTGCGGTTCCTCGCCGGTGACCTGGTTCCGGACCGGGCGACGCCGGTGGCGCAGGCCTACGCCGGCCACCAGTTCGGCAACTACTCGCCCCGGCTGGGGGACGGCCGGGCGCTGCTGCTCGGCGAGCTGGTCACTCCGGGCGGTGCGCGTCTCGACCTGCACCTGAAGGGCGCCGGCCGTACGCCGTTCGCCCGCGGCGGCGACGGCCTGGCCGCGGTCGGTCCGATGCTGCGCGAGTACCTGGTCAGCGAGGCGATGGCCGCGCTGGGCGTCCCGACCACCCGGTCGCTCGCCGTGCTGGCCACCGGTCGGCCGGTGCAACGCGAGACGGTGCTGCCCGGTGCGCTGCTGGCCCGGGTGGCCGGCAGTCACCTGCGGGTGGGCAGCTTCCAATACGCCCGCGCCATCGATGACCCGGAGCTGCTGCGCCGGCTGGCCGACCACGCCATCAGCCGGCACCACCCGGCGGCGGCGCAGGCCGAGCACCGCTACCTGGCCCTGTTCGAGGCGGTGGTCGCGGCGCAGGCCGAGCTGGTGGCCCGCTGGATGCTGGTCGGGTTCGTGCACGGCGTCATGAACACCGACAACATGACGATCTCCGGCGAGACCATCGACTACGGTCCGTGCGCCTTCCTCGACGCCTTCGATCCCACCACCGTGTTCAGCTCGATCGACCAGGCCGGCCGCTACGCCTACCGCAACCAGCCGCCGGCCGCGGAGTGGAACCTGGCCCGGCTGGCCGAGGCGATGCTGCCGCTGTTCGCCGAGGGCACCGACGAGGCGGTGACCCTCGCCATGGCGGCGCTCGGCCGGTTCCGGGAGCGGTACCAGGCCGAGTGGCTGGCCGGCATGCGCGCCAAGCTCGGCCTGCCGGCAACCGTTGGCGGCGTTGAACCACTGGTGGACGACCTGCTGGCGCTGCTGCAGGCCAACGCCGTCGACTACACCTCGTTCTTCCGGCGGCTCGGCAAAGCCGCACGGGGCGAGACCGAGCCGGTGCGTGAGCTGGTGCTCGACCTCGCCGCGATCGACGGCTGGCTGGCGCGCTGGCAGGCGCTGGCCCCGGACGGGCCGGCGATGGACCGGGTCAATCCGGCCTACCTGCCACGCAACCACCTGGTCGAGCAGGCGCTGGCGGCGGCGGTCGAAGGCGACCTGGAGCCGCTGCGCCGGCTGCTCGACGCGGTCACCGCGCCGTTCGACGAGCGCCCGGGACTGGAGCGCTACACCGAGCCGGCACCGGACGGTTCCCAGTCCTACGTGACGTTCTGCGGCACCTGAATCCTCAGCAACCGCAGGCAAACGGACGTGTAATACGGACCTATCGGTAACCCGCGGTGTGGCGTTTGCCGTTATACAACAGCACCCTTTAAGGTGCACTCGGCGCCCATAGGGGCGCTGTCCCGTGCGGCTCGCCGAGTCCTGCCCCGCCCGGAACTCTTCCATTCACAACGCTCGGCAGGAGCGGGGGAACCACCAACCGGTCGCGCACGCGGCCTAGGGGTGAAGCCGTGTACGCACGGCCGGGCACCTCCCGCCCGAACCCGACAGCTCACCCCGCAGGCGTGAGGAGAGGATGACTCTTGCTCCGTCATGCCCGAACGGCGGCAGTGCACAACCCCGCGCACCGCGCTGATCAAGGCAACGGCCGGCCCCTCCGGCCCGCACCGTCCGCCCCCAGCACCCACCGAATCCCCAACCCGACTCGCCGCCGCGGTATCACCGCACTGGCCGCCACCACCGCCGTCCTCGCCAGCAGCATCGCCGTGACCGCTGCCATCACCAGCAGCGGCGTGCTGGCCCCGACCGCCTCAGCCGGCGAGCTGGTCGCCAACGGCACGTTCGAGACCAGCGCCAGCGGCTGGCTCGCCACCCCCAAGGACGACGGGACGGCCCCCGTCGCGTTGGCCCGGGTCTCCGGCGGGCACACCGGCAGCTATGCCGCCCGGGTGTCCAACACCTCGGCGGCGGCCGCCACCACCGTGCTCAACGACTCGCCGAACAGCGTTGCCAGCAGCACCGCCGGCCTGACCTACACGGCGACAGCCTGGATCCGCGCGTCCCAGGCCAACACCTCGATCGGCCTGCGCCTGATGGAGTACGCCAGCAGCAACGCGCTGGTGGCCAGCAAGCAGGCCTCCTACTGGGCCACCGATACGGCCTGGCACCAGCTCACGGTGAGCCTGGTGGCCGCCCGCACCGGTTCCAGCATCGACGTCAACGCCCTGGCCTGGGACCTCGGTGCCGGCAAGTCCTACCTGGTTGACGACGTCAGCGTGGTGCCGTCCGCCACGACGACGCCCGCTCCGGCACCGGCCGGGGGCACCGCTGTGCCGGCCGGAGTGCTTCCGGCGCAGGGCAGCGGCGCGCTGTTCGGCTACTACGGCTCGGGCAGTGCGGACTACACCACCATGGAGAGCAAGATCGGGCGCAAGTTCGACCTGATCCACAACTTCAAGGACTTCGACGCCACCAACAACATGTGGCCGACACCGGCCATGATCACGCAGTCGTCCCAGGGCCGGACCATCCACATCGGCTGGGAGATGGTCTCCTACGACGGCGGCTACGACCCGAACCTGCAGCCGGCGCCCGGCGCGACTTCGACCGACCGCAGCGGCAAGGTCCAGAAGACGTGGACCTACAAGCAGGTCAGCAACGGCTCGCTCGACCGCTACCTCGACGCGGTGGCGGCCAAGGTGAAGGCCACCTCGTACAAGTTCATCGTCGACATCGACCCCGAGACCGACGACCGTCCCGACATCGGCGGAACCGCCAAGATCCGGGCGGCAGCCGGCACCCGGGCCGAGTACGTCGCGGCCTACCGGCACATCGTCGACCGGTTCCGCGCCAAGGGTGTCTCGAACATCCTGTGGGGCTGGACCATGTCGGGCTGGACCGCGTCCGACCCGAGCAAGGCCTGGTCGCTGCAGCAGCTCTGGCCGGGGTCGAGCTACGTCAACGTCATCATGTGGGACCCGTACAACCACAGCGCGTCGAACTGGCGCAGTTTCGGCCAGATGATCGCGCCGTTCTACAACGCCATCCGGGGCGGCCTGCTCGACCCGGTGGACGCGAACGCCAAGAAGCTGCCGCTGGGTCTAGGGGAGTACGGCTGCATCGCCGACCCGCGCCGGCCCGACTGGTTCAAGGCCATTCCCAGCCAGGCCAAGGCCTACCCGGCCCTGGTGTCGCTCGGTTACTTCAACAGCGGTAGCTGGGCAGCGCTGGGTACCGACAGCACCTCGATCGCCGCCTACGGGACGGCCGGCAAGGACGCCTGGTTCCACACCCGGGGCTGACCCGCTAGCTCGACCTGCTCGACCGAAACGCGACGACGCCCCGGGACTTCCCCAGTCCCGGGGCGTCGTCGCGTTCTGGCACCAGCAACTGCTTCTGCTGGGTGCGGGCTAGGTGCTGCCCGGGTAGCGGACCAGTTCGGCAGAGCGCCAGTGGGCCAGCCATGCGACCACGGCGCACACCAGGATCGCTCCGGCCAGCAGCCGAACCTCAGCCGGCACGTGTCCGGCCAACCAGCCGGACGCCCAGTAGGCGCACGGGAAACTCGCGGCGAACGGCAGCGTGAAGCCGTCCAGGCCCATCACCACCCCGCACGCGAGGTGGAAGAAGAGCGCGCCGGCGAGCCCCACCAGCGCGGCCCGCGGGCCGGCCAGCACGCACACGAAGAACAGCGACTCACCCAGCAACGTCATCCAGCCCAGCAGCTGCGCCAGCCGGGTTCCCCGGTTGAGGCGGCGGCCGACGGCTGCGATGCCGAAGTACTGCGTCGACAGCACGCCACGCAGTCCCGAACCCGACCACCACATGATCGATTGCCCCTTGGACAGGCCGGAAACCGCGTAGGCCAGGCACAGCAGGAACGCCAGGAAGGCCGCCGCGGCCTGTTGGGCGATCGCCTGACCGGTCAGCGCGCGCAGGAACATCACCACCGTGACGACGCGCAGCATCTCGTCCCCGCCGTCCAGCCCCGGCCGCAGCAGCGGCTGGTTGACCGCCTCGACCAGCCACAGCACCAGCAGTGCCGGCCACAGCCGCGGAAACGGCAGCAGGAGCAGGGCGCCGGCGACCTGGACCGCTGCGGTGAGCAGCGCCAGCCGTGCGGGTGGCACCGTGCGGCGCACCAGCCTGCGATAGGTGCGATCCAGCGTATTCGCGGCCCGCAGCCGGACCAGCCGGGCATCGAGCGCGCCGCCCGGCTCGAAGTCAGCCCGGGACGCGACGATCTGCACCGCGTTGTGGAGCAGGGCAACCGCCAGCACCCGCACGCCCAGGTCGAGGGCGGTGGACGCGGCAAGCTGGGGTGCGGCGTTCACAACCGGTGTTTTTCCGATTCGAGCCACACGATGACGTTCTGCTCGCTCAGATGGTGGCCGCGCACGCAGTCGATGCGGAACTGGATGGTGCTCGGTGTCGGTGTATCGCTACGAGTTGCCGCCGCGCGTGCGTCCTTGCTGACCGCGCCGAGCAACAGCAGGTAGCTGGGGGTGGTCACCCGCTGGATCGGCCTGGCCTGCCGGGACGGCTTGCTCAGCAGGTAGTCGGCGCTGCCCCACTGGGCCTTGCGAGCCCGGCGGCGGGTGTTGAACACCGCGTCGATCGCACGGCGTTCGCCCGGTAGCGGCATGCGCTGCCAGCCGTGCACCTCGCGCTGCTCGGCGTCCCACACCCGGTAGCTGACGAAGTAGTCGGCGACGATCGGCCGCGGTGCGAAGAAGTTCCATCCCGGGATCAGTCCGAAGAAGTCGAAGCGGCGCAGCCTGCGGGTCCACGGCTGCCGGATCTGGGCCACGGCGGACACCGGCGCCCAGATCGCGAACAGCGCGACCAGCAGCCAGGCGAGCACCTCGCCGATCATGCGTCCCGATCTTCCTCGCGTTCCAGAGACGCGATCACGTCCTCGACGCTGGGCAGCGGCTCCTCCGTGACCGCTTCGACCGCGTCTCCGTACGCGGCCCGCCGGGCTGCCTCCTGCTCGCGCAGCCGCAGCACCAGGGCGTCTTCGACGGCACGATCTCCGAAGGAGATCTGGCCTTCGATCTGACCTACCGCCCGGCCGAGGTAGATCTCGCCGAACTCGCCCAACTGGATGGCGACCGAGTCGGTCACCTCGCCGAACTGGGACGCAACGAGCGGACCGGACTGGGACTGCTCGCCATGCTGGCCCTGTTGACCGTCCTGACTCGACTGGCTGTTCTGGCCCTGCTGGCCGTCCTGACTCGACTGGCCCTGCTGCCCGGCCTGGCCTTGCTGGCCACCCTGCCCGGACTGGCCCTGCTGGCTGTCCTGCCCGGACTGGCCGTGCTGGCTGTCTTGACCGGACTGGCCGTGCTGGCTGTCTTGACCGGACTGGCCCTGCTGACCACCCTGGCCGGTCTGGCCACCCTGGCCGGTCTGGCCACCTTGCCCGCGCTGGTCGCCCTGCCCGGCCTGGCCCTCCTGGCCACCCTGGCCGATCTCGCCGCCCTGGCCGATCTGTGCGGAGTGCGGCCCGAACTGCGCCGTCTCCTGCACGATCTCGCCTATCTGGCCGTTCTGCGCGAACTCGGTAAACTGCCCGACGTTGGTCTGCTGACCGGTTTCGGACCCCTGACCGGTCTGGGAATCCTGGCCGGTCTGCGCGCCCTGGCCGGTCTGCGCGCCCTGGCCGGTCTGGGCATCCTGACCCTGCTGGCCGCCTTGGCCGGTCTGGCCACCGGGTCCCTGCTGGCCGATCTCGCCGGTCTGGCCGACCTCGCCCTGCTGGCCACGGACCGAGTCCTGGCCGATGTCCGGGTCCTGCCCGTGGTGCCCGAACTGGGCCTGATCACCGAACTCGCCGCCGGCACCGACGTGCCCGACCTCGCCGGACTGGGAATCCTGACCGTGTTGCCCCTGCTGGCCGCGCTCGCCGAACTGCCCGCCCGGACCACCTTGGTTCCGCTCGCCGCCCTGCCCGACCTGGCCGTGGCCGGACTGGCCGAGGTGCGCCAGCTGCGCCAGTTGGCCCACCTGCCCGCTCAACTCACCGAGCTGCGAGACCTCGCCGACCTGTCCGAACTGGGCACCGGGCCCGATCTGGGTCAGCTGGCCGAGGTGCGCGATCTGGCCCTCACCGCGCACCGTGACCTGCCCGAGCTGGGACACCTGCGCGATCTCGGCGATCTGGCCGGTCGGGCTGGCCTGGCCGAGCTGGGTGAGCTGGGACAGGTCGCCGATGTGGGCCAGTTGGGCGAAGTCGGCGGTCTGGGCGATGGCGCCCATGTCCGCCGACGGGCCGGCCTGGCCCTGCCCGCTGGTGGTGGGATGGCCGACCGACGTCGGGATCAGGTGGTGGTCGTCGATCCTCTTCCACACCGCGCGCCACAGGTCGTAGGGAGTCGCGTACGCGCGGTGGAAGTCGATGACGCCGGCCGCCTTCAACACCCCGGCCGTCGCGGTCACGCAGCTGTTGCGATCCAGGTCGTACGTCCCCGGGTTGGCCTTCTTGTCCGCGATCGCCTTCTCGGCTGCCTTGAGGTGGGCGTCGTCGAGAGCGAAGGTGACCTTCTCGAACTCTGCCCGGCGCACGTCGTCGACGTTGTCGTTGACGTGCATCTCGCCCTGGGGACCGCGCCACACGTCGAGGCTGCTGACCTTGCCGGTGGCGGTGTCCTTCGTCTCGACCATGACGTGGCCGAAGTCGTAGATGAAGCCACCTTCACCAACGCCTTTGCCAGCCCGGTAGTACAGGGTGATCGTCCCGCTCACTGGACCGCCTTCGGGGCTCGTGCGCAGGACCGTCCGGCCCCGCCGCGATCGGACAGCAACGACAAAGTCTCTAGATCGTAGGGATGATTCGCTGTTCCGGGAGCCGAAAACGATCAACCCGGACCGCCTCAGCCCGTATCGGTGGGACGGCCGTCGTCGTGGCTGCACGAGCGGCAGCCGCTCGCCGCCGGATAGCTCGGGTTGGGCGCTGGTGGTGGCTGCCCTTACCCTCCGCCGGGCCCGGCGGTCAGCTACCTTCCACTGGCCCGGCGGTCATCGTCAGCAGCATGGTGTCGGAGTTTCCGTTGCGGCTGTGGCGTACGAAGCCAGCTCGCTGGTACAGGGCGCGGGCTCGGTTGCCGTCCTCGACGCTGAGGCTGAGTGCCCGGTGGTCACGGGCCCGGGCCTCGCGGATGAGCGCGCCGAGCAGGCGGGTACCCACGCCTCGGCCACGCAAGGCAGGCAGGACTCCCATGCTGATTTCAGGTATTCCGGAGGAGACGAAGCCATAACCAGGGACGTCGCGGTCGAAGCTTCGAGCCCACGCCGCTCCGACCGGTTCGTCGGCGTCGTTGGTGGCGACGACTCCGAAGTCGTCGGGTCGTTGCCAGCCACGGAGGTAGTGCGCCAGCGCGGGGTCTGTCTCGACCTCGGCCGGCGTCAGCAGGAGCTGGCCGTTCCAGGTGACGGCCGCTACCAGCATGACGAGCAGGAAGGGGCGGTCACCCGGAACGGCCGGCCTGATGCGGATCGTGCCGCCGCGCGGGCTGGGATCAGATGTCGTAGTACAGCTCGAACTCGTACGGGTGCGGCCGCAGCCGTACCGGGTCGATCTCGTTGGTCCGCTTGTAGTCGATCCAGGTCTCGATCAGCTCGGAGGTGAACACGCCACCCTCCTGCAGGTACTCGTTGTCGGCCTCCAGGTGTTCCAGCACCCGCTCCAGCGAACCCGGCACCTGCGGGATCGAGGCGGCCTCGTCCGGCGGCAGCTCGTAGAGGTCCTTGTCGATCGGGTCGGCCGGCTCGATCTTGTTGCGGATGCCGTCGACGCCGGCCATCAGCATCGCCGCGAAGGCCAGGTAGGGGTTGGCCGACGGGTCCGGCACCCGGAACTCGATGCGCTTGGCCTTCGGGCTGGTGCCGGTGATCGGCACCCGGATGCAGGCCGAGCGGTTGCCGGCCGAGTAGACCAGGTTGACCGGGGCCTCGAAGCCGGGCACCAGCCGGTGGTAGGAGTTCACCGTCGGGTTGGTGAAGGCCAGCAGCGACGGGGCGTGGTGCAGCAGGCCGCCGATGTAGTAGCGGGCGATGTCGGACAGGCCCGCGTAGCCGGTCTCGTCGTAGAACAGCGGCTCGCCGTCACGCCACAGCGACTGGTGGCAGTGCATGCCCGAACCGTTGTCGCCGAACAGCGGCTTGGGCATGAAGGTGACCGTCTTGCCGTTGCGCCAGGCCACGTTCTTGATGATGTACTTGAACATCAGGATCTGGTCGGCAGCGTGGGTCAGGGTGTCGAACCGGTAGTTGATCTCGGCCTGGCCGGCGGTGCCCACCTCGTGGTGCGCCCGCTCGACCACCAGGCCTGCCCGGCCCAGCTCGCGGCTCATCTCGTCGCGCAGGTCGGCGTAGTGGTCGTACGGCGAGACCGGGAAGTAGCCGCCCTTGACCCGGGTCTTGTACCCGAGGTTGCCGCCCTCCTCGACCCGGTTGGAGTTCCAGGAACCCTCGATCGAGTCCACCGAGTAGCAGGAGCCGTTGATCCTCGACTCGTACCGGACGTCGTCGAAGATGTAGAACTCGGCCTCCGGGCCGAAGTAGACGGTGTCGGCGATGCCGGTGGTCTTGAGGTACTCCTCGGCCTTGCTGGCCACCTGGCGCGGGTCCCGGTCGTACGGCTCGCCGGTGCGCGGCTCGACGATGGAGAAGTTCAGGTTCAGCGTCTTGGCAGCCCGGAACGGGTCGACGTAGGCGGTGGCCGGATCCGGCAGCAGCTTCAGGTCGGACTTGTGGATGGCGGCGAAACCGCGGATCGACGAGCCGTCGAAGAGCAGGCCGTCGGTGAAGGCGTCCTGGCCGAACCCGGCGGCCGGCACGTTGAAGTGCTGTTGCACACCGGGCAGGTCGGTGAAGCGGACGTCGATGAACTCGACGCCTTCATTCTCGATGTAGCTGAGGATCTCGTCGGCACTACTGAACATCAGCGAAAGTCCTTCTCGTCTGCCTCGTGGGTTCGGGGGAACGTGCCGCCACGTTAAAGCCGCCCGGTTGCTGGCTGGTATCCCGAGTGTTTCCGTGACGTTACACACTCTGCCCGCAGGGCCGACCTCGCGCGACTGCTCACCCTCGGCGCCAGGGATCGGGGAGAATCCCGCCATGCCCTACGACCGTCGGCTGGCTGACCGGATTCGCGCCGGCCTCGCTGAGCGGCAGGCCGAGCAGCCCGGCGGCCGGTCCGAGGTTCGCGAGGTGAGCATGTTCGGCGGCCTGTCGTTCCTGGTCGATGGCAAGCTAGCGGTGGCCGCCGACAGCCAGGGCGACCTGATGGTCCGGTGCGACCCCGGACGGGCCGAAGAACTGCTGCGGCACGAGGATGCCGAACCGGTCGTGATGGGCCGGCGCCGGATGAGCCCGGGCTGGATCCGGGTCCGCGCCGCCGGGGTGGCCACCGAGGCCGAGCTGGCGTACTGGATCGGGGAGGCGCTCGCCTTCCGGCGGCCTGCCGGCTGCGACACCTAGCGCCCGCGTTTCAGTGCACGATCACCGCGGTGTCGGTCAACCGGTCGTGCAGGCCCCGAAAGTCGTGGTCGACCACCAAGGCAGGCAGCAGCGCGATCAGCAACGCGGTGCGAACCAGCGCCCGGACCGGCCCGACCGCCAGTGTCGCGTCCACCCGGATCACCCGCAGCCCGGTCAGGTACATCCCGAAGGTCCGGCCGAACAGCAGCAGCCCGACCAGGTAGTCCAGTGCCAGCGGGATCAGGCTCCACTGGCCGGGCAGGTGGGCGGCGAGGCCGGAGGCGTCCCGGCGATCGACGAAGGGGACGGCCACCAGGGTGGCCGCCACCAGGTCGAGAACGAAGGCGGCGAGCCGGCGTCCGGTAGGTGCCAGCGACCCGGGCCCGGACGGCGGCCGCCCGATCGACTCGCCGCGATAGCGCTGGGCGGAGTCTGGCACCTGGCGTGATTCAGCCGCGCCGGCGGGCGGCACGCTGCACGCTGCGCATCCGCACGTTGCCGGGCATCGGGCCGCGGGGCAGCGCCGGTCGCTGGGTGCCGAGCGCCGCCAGTCGCCGGTCCAGGGCCACCACCTGCTCCTTGGAGAGGTTGCGCGGCAGCTTCATCAGGTGCGCGTTGAGCTTGCCCAGCGGCACCTCACCCTCGCCCCGGCCGACCACCACGTCATAGATCGGGGCGTCACCGGCGAGCCGGGCGATCCGCTTCTTCTCCTGGGCGAGCAGCGGCTTGACCCGCTGAGGGGCGCCCTCGCCGATCAGCACCACGCCGGGCCGGCCGAGCAGCCGGTGCACCGCGTCCAGTTGCGGAGTGCCGGCCACCGCGTCGGTCTTGCGCCAGTCGCCGCGCAGCTGGCCGAGCACGTAGGCCGCCGCGCCCGCCTGCCCCTCGGCCTGCCGGTAGGCCGAGCTCTGGGCGCGCCGGGAGAACAGGAACAGCGCCGCGAGCAGCCCGAACAGCACCGCCGGGAAGATCGGCAGCCAGATGCTGCCGGTCAGCAGCGAGGTGAGCAGGTAGAACACCGCCGCGACCACCACGAAGGCGATCACCAGGTAGGGGACCAGCCGCGAGTCGTTCTGGCGGGTCAGGGTGAACGCCTGCCGCATCTGGGCGAACGAGTCGCGGCGCGCCTGCCGGCGGCCGGCCCGGGCCTCCTTCTTCTCGGCCCTGCTCAGCTTGACCTTGCCGTTCTTGCCGTTCCGCTTCGCCCCGGGAGATTGCGCCATGACACCAGGATAAGCAACAGGCAAAAGATGTTTCACTCGCGTCAAGGAATAGCAGGTACAGTTACCTCAGTGTTAGTTTCCGGGCGTTCTCGGGGTGAAAAAACGGTGCGTATCAGGCGTCTCGACCGCATGGTGGCAGCTTTGCTGTTCACTGCGCTGGCGGCGACCCTGGCACTGTTGGCCCGGCCCAGCCCCGCCTCGGCGCTGGACAGCTACGACGTGCAGGCCTCCGTCCGCTACGGCTGCGCGACCGACGACACCGAGGACAACTTCGTCGAGGTCAGCCTGCGGGTCGACAAGTGGAAGAGCGACGACGACCGCCAGCTGGTGCTGCAGGTCGGCCTGGCCGGCCCCGGCTCGACCGACACCGAGATCTTTCCCGAGGGCGGCCCGAGCCTGGTCACCCTGGACGGTTCGACGACCAAGGTGCGGCTGGCCGGCCCGGTGCACGACGGCGACCACGTGTTCCTGCGGCAGCTGGACCAGCCCGGCGTGGTCACCCTGCCGTTGAAGGCGAACTGCCACCGGATCAAGCCGACCAACTTCGGCCTGGACTCACCCACCGTCCGGGTGACCGCACGCAACTGCTCGGCGGGAGCGCAGGCCAACCTTCGGGTCACCGTGGACAACCCGAACGACGTGGACCGCCGGCTGGAGAACCTGGGCATCGAGCAGATCGACTACACGGTGCTGCTGGTGCGTTCTGACGGCGTGCTCGCCGGTGAGGACCCGGTCGGCACCCTGGTCAGCTTCGACGAGCCCAGCGCCTCGGTGGTCACGCTCAGCGAGACGGTGCCCAGGCCCACCATGTACCAGGTCCGGGTGATCGGGGTGGACGGCGCAGTGGTCAGCTCGGGCAACCTCCGGCTCAGCTGCGCCAGCACCGGCGGTCCGGGTCCGTCCAGCACGGCCCGTCCGACGCCCAGCGTGCCGACCAGCCCCACGAAGACCAGCACGCCCAGCACGTCCCGGCCTGCGCCGAGCACCTCGCAGCCGGCGCCGAGCAGCTCACGACCCGCTCCCAGCACCTCGCGGCCGGCGCCGAGCACGCCGGGCCGGACCCCGACCGGAGCCTCGCACCGGCCACCGCCGGCCTCGTCGTCGGCCAGCACGCCGGCGCCGAGTTCGACGCCGAGCGCGATACCGACCCGCTCGACCCCGGTACGGGTGGTGACCAGCACGGTCACTGCGCAGCCGTCCGCCACCGCCGCCTCGTCCGGCCGGGCCGGCCAGCCGGGCGGGGGACCGGGCGGGGGGCCGGGCGGCACCTCGACGCCGTCATCCTCGGACTCGGCCGGTGCACCCACGTCAGAACCCGCTCCGACGCCGAGCCCGACCTCCACCGTCATCCAGCTGGTGGAGCCGCGCTCCGGCTACCGCGGCGTGCAGATCTTCCAGAAGGACATCGCGCTGGTCCTGCTGGCCTTCTGCGCCGGCATGGTGGCTCTGGTCGGCTCCAGCGTGGTGGCTGCCCGGCGGCGCTGAGCGGGCCGGGCAGGTACTCGGCGCTACGCGTCGGAGGAGTTGCTCAGCTGGTCGCGGTGAGGGTGCGGGCGTCGAGCGCCTGCTGGTAGAGCCGACCGGCCCGGTAGGACGAGCGCACCAACGGACCGCTCAGCACCCCGGCGAAGCCGATCTCCTCGGCCTCCTCCTGCAGTTCCACGAACTCCCGGGGCTTCACCCAGCGCGCGATCGGGTGGTGGCGCACCGAGGGGCGCAGGTACTGGGTGATGGTGATCAGCTCGCAGCCGGCGTCGTGCAGGTCCTGCAGCGCCTGGGAGATCTCGGCCCGCTCCTCGCCCATGCCGAGGATCAGGTTCGACTTGGTCACCAGGCCGGCCGCCCGGGCCGCGCTGATCACGCCCATCGAGCGCTGGTAGCTGAACGCCGGCCGGATCCGCTTGAACACCCGAGGCACCGTCTCGACGTTGTGCGCCAGCACCTCGGGCCGCGAGCCGAACACCTCGGCCAGCTGCTCGGGGACGGCGTTGAAGTCCGGGATCAGCAGTTCCACCCCGGTGCCGGGGTTCAGCGCGTGGATCTGGCGGACCGTCTCGGCATACAGCCAGGCGCCGCCGTCGGGCAGGTCGTCGCGGGCGACGCCGGTCACGGTGGCGTAGCGCAGGCCCATCGTCTGCACGCTCTCGGCCACCCGGCGCGGCTCGTCGGTATCCAGGGCGGCGGGCTTGCCGGTGTCGATCTGGCAGAAGTCACAGCGCCGGGTGCACTGGTCGCCGCCGATCAGGAAGGTGGCCTCGCGGTCTTCCCAGCACTCGTAGATGTTGGGGCAACCGGCCTCCTGGCAGACCGTGTGCAGGCCCTCGCTCTTCACCAGCCGGCGCAGCTCGGTGTACTCCGGCCCCATCACCGCACGGGTCTTGATCCACTCCGGCTTGCGCTCGATCGGGGTCTGGGAATTGCGGGCCTCGATGCGTAGCAGCTTGCGCCCGGAACCGGGCGCGGTAGCGGTACCGGGCTGGAGCCCGCTGGCGTCAGTCACGGGATCGAGCGTACGCGGCGACCAGGCCGGGCAGCAGCGACTCCACCACCGGCAGGGCCTCGGCGACGGGCACCTCGCGACCGAGTTCGGCGCTCAACGACGTCACACCGGCGTCGGAGATGCCGCACGGCACGATCTTGGCGAACCCGTCCAGGTCGGGGTTGCAGTTGAGGGCGAAGCCGTGCAGCGTGACGCCCTGCGCGACCCGGATGCCGATCGCGGCGACCTTGCGCTCCGGGCCGCGGTCGTCGGCGGGCAGCCACACACCGCTGCGGCCGGCGACCTGCCCGGCGGCGACGCCCAGCTCGGCGCACACCGCGATGAGGATCTCCTCCATCCGGCGGACGTAGGCGACCACGTCGACCGGGTCGGGCAGCTCGACGATCGGGTAACCCACCAGCTGGCCGGGACCGTGCCAGGTGATCTTGCCGCCGCGGTCGACATCGATCACCGGGGTCCCGTCGATCGGACGCTCCCAGACCTCGGTGCGCCGGCCGGCGGTGTAGACCGGTGGATGCTCCAGCAGCAGCGCGGTGTCGTCGATCTCGCCGGCGACCCGCTGGGCATGCAACTGGCGCTGCCACTGCCAGGCCTGCTCGTAGTCCAGCAGGCCGGCCCGGATGGTTCTCAGCTCAGCCACGCAATCATCTCCTCGGCCAACCACTGCCGACCACCCTAATCCGCGGCAACGACAAAAACCGCGCGCGTGGGTGCGCTCACACCCCCTCGCCGGTGGCCGCCCGGGGCTGTGGATAACTTTGATCGGAGGTCGGCGGTTTCTCCTACGGTGGCCCGATGGCGTTCTCCGTTCCCGGCTACACCGTCGATCACCTGCTCGGCGTCGGCAGCTCGGCCGAGGTGTGGTCCGGCCGCGCCGCCACCACCGGCGAGCCGGTGGCGCTGAAACGCATCGCGCTGCCGGACGGCGCGGGATCGGACGGCGCGGGATCGGACGGCGCGGGATCGGACCGGGTGGCCGAGCTGGTGCGGCGGGCGCGGGCCGAGGCGGCGCTGCTCGCCGCCCTGGAGCACCCCAGCCTGATCCGGTTCCATGCCTACCTCCAGACGCCGACCGCGGCGGTGCTGGTGATGGAGCTGGCCGAGGGCGGCTCGCTGGCCGGGTTGTTGCGCAGGCGGGGTCGGCTGACCCCACCCGAGGTGGCGGCCGCGCTCAGCCCGGTGGCCGCGGCACTCGGCTGCGCGCACGAGGCGGGCGTGCTGCACGGCGATGTCAGCGCCGCGAACATCCTGTTCACCGCCGCCGGCCGCGCCAAGCTGGCCGACCTGGGGGTGGCCAGGATGCTGGACCGGCCTGCCGGTCGCGACCGGGTGCTGGGAACGCCCGCCTACCTGGATCCGGTGCTGGCCGCCGGTGGCACGGCCGGTCCGTCCAGTGACGTCTTCTCCCTCGCCGCGGTGGCGCTGCACTGCCTGGCCGGAGCCGGTCCGTGGCACGCCGGCGGGCCGGCCGACCTGCCCGCGGTGCTGGCCCGGGCGGCGACCGGGATGATCGACGACCTCGACGGCAGGTTGGCGGGCTGCCCGCCGGAAATGGCCGCGGTGTTGCGCCGGGCGCTGCAGGCAGAACCGCACCGCCGGGGTACGGCGGCCGAGTTCGCGCTGGACCTGGGCGCCAGCGTGCCGCGCGGGCCGGTGGTGCTGGCCGCCGGTCGGATCCCGCCGAGGGTAGGCCGGCACTCGGTTGAGCGGCATGCGCCGGCCGTCACCGACGCGGTGCCGGCCGACCTGACCCATGTGGCCCGGTTGCAGGTCCGGCCGGAGCCGGCAGCACCGCAGCCGGAGCATGCTCCGCACCGGCGGCTGGCCATTGCGGCGCTGGTGGCCGGGGTGCTGCTGGCCGGCGTGGCGGCAGCTGCCGCCGCCCGGAGCGGGTGGCGCGGGCTGGCGGCCGGGGACCCGAAACCGGTTGGGCTGCCGAGCGCCAGCAGCACATCGAGCCTGACCGGCACGCCGACCCTGACCAGCACGCCGAGCCCGACCAGCACGCCGAGCCCGACCGGCACGTCGAGCCCGACCGGCACATCGGGCTCGGCGTACGCCGCCGCATCGGACGAGCCCGCCGGCCCGACGGTGTCCGGCGGACCCGACCCGGCGGCGCTGCTGCGGCAACTGGCCGACCGGCGGGCGGCCGCGTTCGCCGCCAACCGGCCGGAACTGCTGGCCGGCGTCTACCAGTCACCGCAGCTGCTGGCCGAGGACGCCGCGCTGCTCGGCTCGCGGGTGCCGGCCGGCTGTGGCCTGGCCGGTCTGCGGACCAGCTACTCCGACGTCACGGTCACCAGCAGCACCAGCCGCCGGATCGAGTTGCGGGTCACCGCCAGCCAGCCGCCCGCGACGCTGCTGTGCGGCACGACGGTGCGCAACCGGACGCTGCCGGCGGCCCCGGCCCGGTTGGCCGTCGCCCTGGTGCGGGTGGGGGAGGAGTTCCGGATCGCCCTGCAGCGAGCCGGCCCTTGAGCAAGCGAGCCGGCCCGTGAGCACGCTCGGACCGGCAGCGGTCGCCGGCTAGTTCTTGACCGCCCAGGCGAGCGCGCTCGGCAGGTCGGCGTGGCTGAACCGGTAGCCGCTGGCAAGCAACTTCTCGGGCAGCACCCGCTGGCTGACCAGCACGCCTTCGTCGGCGAACCTGCCCAGCGCCAGCCGCAACGCGAACGCCGGAGCGGGCAGCAGGGCCGGGCGGTGCAGCGTCCTGCCCAGTTCCGCGCTGAACTCGGCGTTGCGAACCGGTTCCGGTCCGACCAGGTTCACCGGGCCGTCCAGCTGCTCGGTCTGCAGGATGTGCCGGATCGCGCCGATCTCGTCGGCCAGCGTGATCCAGGACTGGTACTGCTGCCCAGAGCCCAGTTTGCCGCCGCCACCCAGCTTGAAGAGCGGCACGAGGCGCTTCATCAAGCCGCCCCGAGCGCTGAGCACCAGGCCTGTTCGCAGCATCGCCACCCGCACGCCGGCACTGCTGGCGGGCTCAGTAGCCGCCTCCCACCGGCGCACCAGGTCGGCCAGGAAGCCGGTACCGGCGACCGCGGTCTCGGGCAGCGGCTGGTCGCCCCGCTCGCCGTAGTAGCCGATCGCCGAGGCCGAGACGAAGGTGGCCGGACGCTGTTCCGGCGGCAGCTCCGCCAGCGTCCGGGCGATGGTCGAGGTGGGTTGCAGCCGGCTCTGCACCAGCTCCTGCTGGTAGTCCTCCGTCCAGCGCTTGTCAGCTATTCCGGCCCCGGACAGGCAGATCACCGCATCCGAGCCGGACAGCACCTGCGGGTCGAGCTCGCCCCGTTCCGGGTGCCACTCGAACTCGGTCCCACCCGCCGGGCGCCGCCGCACCAGCGTGTGCACCTGGTGGCCGGCATCGCGCAGGTCGGCCATCAGTGCGGTCCCGAGAAAGCCGGACGCGCCGGCGAGTACCAACTTCACCGCACACCTCCGGCCGGCCCTGGCACCGGTCGGCTGTTCGGCACGGCGGTCAGCTGAGCCCGAGCGCGCGTTCGAAGGCGCCGGCCTCGAGCCGGGTCTTCATGGTGGTCAGGAACCGGGCGGCGTCCGCACCGTCGACGATCCGGTGGTCGTAGGACAGCGCCAGGTACACCATCGAGCGGATCGCGATGATCTCGCCGAGCTTGTCGTCCGACAGCACCACCGGACGCTTGACCACCGCTCCGGTACCGAGGATCGCCACCTGCGGCTGGTTGATGATCGGGGTGTCGAACAGGGCGCCCCGGCTGCCGGTGTTGGTCAGGGTGAAGGTGCCGCCGCCGAGCTCGTCCGGCGAGACCTTGTTGGTCCGGGTGCGCTCGGCGAGGTCGGCGATCTTGCGGGCGATGCCAGCGAGGTTGAAGTCACCGGCGTTGTGGATCACCGGCACCAGCAACCCCCGCTCGGTGTCCACCGCGATGCCCAGGTGCTCGGCGTCGTGGTAGGTCACCGTGCCGGCCTCGGTGTCGACCGAGCAGTTGACGTTCGGGTGAGCCTTGAGTGCCTCCACCGCGGCCACCGCGAAGAACGGCAGGAAGGACAGCTTCACGCCCTCCCGCTTCTCGAAGTCACGCTTGGCGGCCTCGCGCAACCGGGCGATGCCAGTGATGTCCACCTCGACCACGGTGGTCAGCTGGGCGGAGGTCTGCAGCGACTCGACCATCCGGGACGCGATGACCTGGCGCAGCCGGGACAGCTTGACGGTCTGGCCACGCAGCGCGCTGAGGTCGGCTGCCGGTGCCTGGGCGGGTGCGGCGGGCGAGGCGCTGGCCGCAGCCGGCGGCTGGGCACTCTGCGCGGCCTTGGCAGCTTCGTCCTCGGCCCGCTGCTCGGCGGCGGACTGGGCAGCCGACAGCACGTCGGACTTGCGAATCCGGCCGCCCACGCCGGTGCCGGTGAGGGAGTTCAGGTCGATGCCGTGCTCGCTGGCCAGCTTGCGCACCAGCGGGGTCACGTAGGTGCCGGCCACCTCGTCGTCCTCGGCGCCGGACGGAACGGTGCTCGCCTCCCGGCCCGAGTGATCAGATGCCGGAGCGGCCTGGGTGGCCGACGGGGCGGCTGCCACAGCCGGAGCCGGAGCGGCGGCCGGCGCGGGTGCCGCCGCCGGGGCGGGAGCCGCGGTGGGCTGCTGGGCGGCTTGATCGGTGGCGCCGGCCTCCGGAGCCGCCTCGCTGACCGGTTCCTTCGGCGCCATCTCGTCAGTGGACTGCTCGTCGGCCGGCCGGGCCTGGGCCGCCTCGGCCTGGCCGCTGTCGTCCTGGCCGCTGTCGTCCTGGCCGCTGTCGTCCTGGCGGTCAGCGCCCTCGCTGCGGTCCTGGCCGCCGTCACCCTGGTCGTCGGCGTCCTGCCCGCTGTCACCCTGGGACTGCTCGGCCGAGGCGTCGTCGGCCGGAGCCTCCTCGGCCGGTGCGGACTGCTCGGCGGAGTCACCGGAGTCAGCCTGCCCGGAACCGCCTGCTTCGCTGGCGTCGCTGATCACCGCCAGTTCGACGCCGATCTCGACCGTCTCGTCCTCGCCGACCTTGATCGAGGTGAGGATGCCGGACGCCGGTGAGGGCACCTCGGTGTCGACCTTGTCCGTCGACACCTCCAGTAGCGGCTCGTCGGCGGCGACCTCGTCGCCCTCCTGCTTGAGCCAGCGCGTAACGGTTCCCTCGGTCACGCTCTCACCGAGGCGTGGCATGGTCACTGAGACCGGCATGTTGTCTGGCTCCTCTTCGTTAGTTCAAGGCCGGATGCGAGAGACGGCCGCTCAGTCGTGCACGTGCAGGGGCTTGCCGGCGAGCAGCAGGTGCGCCTCGCCGATCGCCTCGGACTGCGTCGGGTGCGGGTGGATCAGCTGGGCGACCTCGCTGGGCAGCGCCTCCCAGTTGTAGATCAGCTGTGCCTCGGCGATCAGCTCACCGACCCGGTCGCCGACGATGTGCACGCCCAGCACTCTGCCCACAGCACCGTCGGACTTCTCGGCGATCAGCTTGACCGCACCCTTGGTGTTGAGGATCGCGCTGCGGCCGTTGCCGGACAGGTCGTAGGTGACCGTCTTGATGCCGTCGGCGCCGTACTGCTCCGCGGCCTGCGCCTCGGTCAGGCCGACCGATGCCACCTCGGGGCTGGAGTAGGTGATCCGCGGCACGCCGGCGTAGTCGATCGGCACCACCGGCAGACCGGCCAGGTGCTCGGCGACCAGGATGCCCTCGGCGAAGCCGACGTGGGCCAGCTGCAGGGTGGGGATCAGGTCGCCCACCGCGTAGACGCCCTCGACGCTGGTGCGGCAGTACTCGTCCACGGTCACGAAGCCGCGGTCCATCTGCACGCCGGCCTCCTCGTAGCCGAGGCCGGCCGAGCTCGGGCCGCGACCGACCGCCACCAGCAGCAGTTCGGCCTCGAGCGTGCCGCCGTCGGCCAGGTGCACCTTCACGCCGCTGTCGGTGTGCTCGACGTGGTCGAACCGGGCGCCGAGCTTGAAGTTGATGCCGCGCCGCCGGAAGGCGCGCTCCAGCAGCTTGGAGTTGGCCTCGTCCTCCAGCGGCACCAGGTGCGGCAGCGCCTCGACGATGGTCACGTCGGCCCCGAAGGACTTCCAGGCGCTGGCGAACTCGACGCCGATCACGCCGCCGCCGAGCACGATGGCACTGGACGGCACGTGGTCCAGGCCCAGGGCGTGCTCGCTGGCGATCACCCGGCGGCCGTCCAGCTCCAGGCCGGGCAGGGTGCGCGAGTACGAGCCGGTGGCCAGCACCACGTTGGTGCCGGTGTAGGTCTTGTCGCCCACACTGACCTGCTTCGGCCCGGTGAGCCGGCCCTCGCCCTCGACGATGGTGATGCCGCGGCTGCGGATCAGACCCTGCAGGCCCTTCCAGTTCTTGCCGATGACGCCGTCCTTGTACTTGTGGACGCCCGCCATGTCGATGCCCTCGAAGGTGGCGTTGACCCCGAACTGCGCGCTCTCGCGGGCGGCGTCGGCGACCTCGCCGGCGTGCAGCAGCGCCTTGGTCGGGATGCAGCCCCGGTGCAGGCAGGTGCCGCCCACCTTGTCCTTCTCGATCAGCACGACGGACTTGCCCAGCTCGGCGGCACGCAGCGCCGCGGCGTACCCGCCGCTGCCACCGCCCAGGATCACGACGTCGACGTTGTTGTCGGCCGCTTCGGCTGCCACGAAAGTCTCCCAGCTCGGGGGTTGTGCCGCCCCGATCGGTCCCAGTATCGGCTGGCCGGGCGCTGGCCCGGCCGCCTCCATCTTGTCACTTCTCCGTCCCAGCCGGGCAGCCGGGCGGGCCCGGTGCGCCGGATACCGGGACGGGCCGGATGCCCGGCCGGCCGGTGGTGGGTCAGCCGCCTGCCGGGTCGGCCAAGTCGGCCAGGCACGCCAGGATGGTCCGGACGATCACCCCGGTGCCGCCCTCGCCGTTGTACCCCGACGCCGACTTTCCGAACGCCGGGCCGGCGATGTCGATGTGCGCCCAGTCCAGGCCCTCGGGCACGAAGTCCTTGAGGAAGGTGCCGCCGATCAGCATCGAGGCCGAGCGGTCCTTGGGCAGGTTGACGATGTCGGCCACCGGCGAGTCCAGCCGCTTGCGCAGCCGGCGCTCCAGCGGCATCGGCCACAGCGACTCGCCGGCCGCGGAGCCGAGTGCCACCACCCGGTCCCGGAAGGCGTCGGTGCCCATCACCCCGGACGTGCCGCTGCCCAGTGCCACCACCTGGCCGCCGGTCAGGGTCGCGGTGTCGATCAGGCAGTCGGGGGAGTCCTCGCAGGCCCGCAGGATCGCGTCGGCCAGGATCAGCCGGCCCTCGGCGTCGGTGTTGTCGATCTCGACCGAGCGCCCGTCGTGCATCACGATGATGTCCGAGGGCCGGTAGGACGTGCCGGACACCGCGTTCTCGGCCATCGGGACGGTGGCGGTGACCGCGACCGGCAGCTTGAGCCGGGCGGCCGCGATGATCGAGGAGATGACGGCCGCGGCGCCGGCCATGTCGGACTTCATCTCGCCCATGCCGCTGGTCTTGAGGTCCAGGCCGCCGGTGTCGAAGGTGATCCCCTTGCCGACCAGCGCGGCGTGCGCCCGGGCCCGGGCCGGGGTGTAACTGAGCCGGACCAGCCGCGGCGGGGTGTGCGAGCCGCCGCCGACCGCCAGGATGCCGCCGTACCGTCCGCGCTTGAGGGCCCGCTCGTCGAGCACCTCGACGGCAAGTCCCGCGGCCTCGCCGCGCTCGCGGGCGTAGGCGGCGAAGGTCACCGGGTTCAGGTCGTTGGCGGGGGTGTTGACCAGGTCGCGGGTGTCGTTGACCGCCTCGGCCACGATCCGGGACCGGCGGACGGCAGCCTTGGCAGCGGCCTGGGCCGGTTCGGACACCGCGATGTCGACCCGCCGCAGCGCGTTGGGCCGCCCGTTGGACTTGTACCGGGTGAACCGGTAGGCGCCGAGCAGGGCGCCCTCGGTGACGGCCGCCACCAGCTCGGGGTCGGTGCCGTCGCCGATCGCCACCGCCACCCGGCCGGCCGATTCCAGCCCGCGCAGTGCGGTGCCCACCGCACGCCGGACGGCTTCGGGGTCCAGCACGCCGGGCTGGCCGGGGCCGAGGCCGGCGGCCACCACCAGCGGGGTGGCGATCCTGCCCAGGGTCGGGATCTTGACCGCTTCGTCGGCCCGTCCGGTGGCTTCGACGGCCCGCAGCGCGGGCAGCAGCGCGCCATCCAGGGCCGCGTCGACACCGGCCGCGCCGTCGGCCAGCGCCACGCCGGAGCCGGTCGAGACCGTCGCCACCACGATCGCGTCGGCGGTCACCGGCGACGCGCCGTCGATCAAGGAAACCGATGTCATGCGGGCAACTCTATGTGACGTGCTTTCCGGCCCCGGGGCACCCGCCCGGCTGGGAGTTCGTCCGGTCGGGACGGGCTTTGGCCGGCTCGGTACGGTTGCGCCATGACTGAGCTGCACCGTTCCCCGCTGCACGATCGCCACACCGATCTCGGAGCCAAGCTGGCCGACTTCGGCGGCTGGGAGATGCCCATCGAGTACAGCGCATCCGGCGGCGGCGTGATCGCCGAGCACACGGCGGTCCGGACCGCGGTCGGCATCTTCGACGTCTCGCACCTGGGCAAGGCCACTGCCGCCGGTCCCGGTGCCCGGGAGTTCGTCAACTCCTGCCTGACCGCCGACCTCGCAAAGATCGCGCCCGGCCAGGCGCAGTACACGCTGTGCTGTGCTTCCGACGGCGGCGTCATCGACGACGTGTTCAGCTACCTGGTCGGCGACGACGAGGTGTTCCTGATGCCGAACGCGGCCAACGCCGAGCAGGTGATCGGGCTGCTGGCCGCCGCGGCGCCGGACGGGGTCAGCGTCACCGACCAGCACCGGGACTTCGCGGTGCTCGCCGTGCAGGGCCCGAAGTCGCCGGAGGTGCTGCGGGCGCTCGACCTGCCCGCCGACCTGGACTACGTCAGCTTCGTCGACGCCGACTTCGACGGCCGGCGGGTGCGGGTCTGCCGCACCGGCTACACCGGCGAGCGCGGCTACGAGCTGATCCCGTCCTGGAACGACGCCGGGGCGCTCTGGGACGCCCTGGTCGAGACCGCCCGCGGCCTGGGCGGCATGCCGGCCGGCCTCGGTGCCCGCGACACGCTGCGCACCGAGATGGGCTACCCGCTGCACGGGCAGGACCTGACCCGTGAGATCAGCCCGGTGCAGGCCGGCTCGTCCTGGGCGGTGGGCTGGAAGAAGCCGGCGTTCTGGGGCCGCGAGGCGTTGCTGGCCGAGCGTGCGGCCGGGCCGGCCCGGCGGCTGCGCGGGCTGCTGGTCACCGACCGGGGGGTGCCGCGCGGGCACATGGACGTGCTGGACGCCGACGGCCGGGTGATCGGCCAGACCACCTCCGGCACCTTCTCGCCGACCCTGAAGCAGGGCATCGCGCTGGCCCTGATCGACGCCGCCGCCGAGGTGGCCGAGTCCGGCGAGGTGGCGATCGAGGTGCGCGGCCGCAAGCTGGCCGCGAAGGTGGTGCCGCTGCCGTTCGTGCCCTCGCACGTCCGGTAGTTCGAGCCGAGCCGTCAGCCGGCGCAGAGCACCAGCAGCGCCACCGCGGTGGCCAGCTCGCAGGCCGCGCCCAGCACGTCGCCGGTGACGCCGCCGAACCGGCGCACGCACTGCCGGGCCAGCAGCGCCGCGGCGGCCATGGCCAGCAGCACCGCGACCGCGCCCCGGAGCCAGTCGGTCCAGCCGGAGCCGGCCGACAGCTGCCCGGCCAGGCCGGCCAGCACCGCCAGCACCAGCGCCCAGGCCCCGCACAGCGGCACCGGCACGGAGCCCGCCACCAGCGCGCCCAGCCCGTCCGGCCGGGCCGCCGGCACCGGACGCGCGCAGCACAGGGTGATTCCGAACCGGCCGATCGCGACGGCCATGGCGATCAGCAGCCAGCCGTGCCGGGTCACCAGCGCCGACAGCGCGGCGGCGTCCACCAGCAGCGCCAGCACCACGGCGCTCACCCCGAGCGGGCCGGCCTCCGGGGACTTCAGGATCGCCAGCGCCCGCTCGGCCGGGGCGTAGGAGCCCAGCCCGTCGAAGGTGTCGGCGAGGCCGTCCAGGTGCAGGCCGCGGGTCAGCAGGGCCAACAGCGCCACCAGCACCGCCGCGGTCGGCAGTGCCGCCAGTCCCGCTCCGGTCAGCGCCCACGCGGCGACCGCGAGCACCGCGCCGAGCGCCAGCCCCACCGCCGGGGCAGCTGCCATGGCCACCGCCGCGGTCCGCCGGTCCACCCGGCCGGGACGCAACGGCAGCACGGTCAGGGTGGTCAGCGCCAGCCGGGCGCCGGCTGCCCACCGCCCCGGCCGCCCGGTCACGGCTCGGCGCCGGGTTCCCAGGGATCCGCCGGCCGCTCCCGGTCGGTGACGGCGGCCTCGTCGAAGGTGGCCATCCGGGCCAGGGTGAGGGTGGCCGCCCGCAGCACCGGCAGCGCCACCAGGGCGCCGGTGCCCTCGCCGAGCCGCATGCCCAGCCGCAGGATCGGTTCCAGTTCCAGCCGTCGCAGGGCCAGTTCGTGGGCAGGTTCGGCGGACAGGTGCGCCGCGCGCAGCCACTGCACGATTCGCGGGGTGGCCAGCTGCGCCACCAGGGCGGCCGCGCTGACCACCAGGCCGTCCAGCAGCACCGGGGTGCGGCGCAGCGTCGACTGCAGCAGGAAGCCGGTCATGGCCGCCAGGTCCGCGCCACCGACCGCGGCCAGCAACCGGGCCGGGTTGTCCCGGTGCGGCCAGGCCCGGCGACGGGCGTCGCGGATCGCCGCGCACTTGCGGACCCAGCCGGCGTCGTCGATGCCGGTGCCGCGGCCCACCACCTTGATCGGTTCGGTGTTGGTGAGCACCGAGATCAGCGCCGAGGCCGGCGTGGTGTTGCCGATGCCCATGTCGCCGGCGATCAGCAACTGCGCCCCGCTGTCGATCTCGGCGTCGGCGACCGCGGCGCCGGCGGTCAGCGCCTGGTCCACCTCGTCCGCGGTGAGCGCGTCCTCCTGGTCGATCCGGCCGCTGGACCGGCGGACCTTGTACTGCGAGACGGCGGGATCGGTGTCGACGGCCACCGACAGGTCCAGCACCCGGACGCCGGCACCGGCCGCGTCGGCCAGCACGTTGACCGCCGCCCCACCGGCGACGATGTTGGCCACCATCTGCGCGGTCACCTCGACCGGGTAGGCCGACACCCCCGCGGCGGCGATGCCGTGGTCGCCGGCGAAGACCACCACCCGGGTGCGCTCGAACGCGTGCGGCGGGCACTGCCCCTGCACGCCGGCGGCCCAGATGGACAGCTCTTCGAGCATGCCGAGCGCGCCGGACGGCTTGGTCAGCTGGTCCTGGCGCTGCCGCGCGGCGTGCTCGGCGTCGAGGTCGGGATAGTCGATGCCGTACCGCGCGGCCTGCAGGACGGCTGGCGTCGGTTCCGGTCTGGTCACTGCGGCTCTCCTGACTGTCCTGGGCCCGGCTGGCCGGCCGCCGGTCCGCGCAGCCACAGTGGCAGGCCGGCCACCATCAGCACCACTTCGTCGGCGTGCGCGGCCAGCGCGGTGTTCAGCCGGCCCAGCTCGTCGGCGAAGATGCGGCCGGACCGGGTCGGCGGATGGACGCTGCTGCCCACCTCGTTGCTGACCAGCACCACCCGGGCCGTCGTCTGCCGCCAGGCGCTCACCAGCCGGCCGGCCTCGGCCCGGAATGCCGACAGCTCGCCCTCCCAGCCGCCGGTCCGGTCGATGGTGCGGGACAGCCAGTTGCCCAGGTCCTCGACCAGCAGCGGGGCCTCGGGCGCGGCCAGTGCCTCGGCCACCTCGAGGGTCTGCACGGTGCGCCAGTGCGCGGGCCTACGCAGCCGGTGTTCGGCGATCCGGAGCGCCCAGTCGGCGTCGTCCTGCTCGGCCGCCGTGGCGAGGTAGTCCACCCGGTCGGCGCCGGCCAGTTGCCGCTCGGCCCAGCTGGACTTGCCGGAACGGACGCCGCCGAGTACCAGGGTGCGCTGCCGCGTCAATCCTCGACACCCTTCGTTCCGGTCAGGGCGGAAACCGCCGGACGGCAGCCTAGGCCAGCCGCTGCGACGCCGCCCAGCCGGGACGCCGCCACACCGGGACGCTAGCGTGGGCGCACGATCCAGCCGTTCCGCACCGGAGCCGCTGGCTGGAATTTCGACCCGACTCAGCAGACGAGGTAGCGCACCGATGGCCTGGACCTGGACGTTCGAACCCGACAGCCCCGACGCCGAGAACCCCGGTGAGTTCACCAGCCAGTCCGACGCCGAGAGCTGGCTCGGCGAGGCCTGGCGGACGCTGGCCGAGGCGGGCGTGACCGGAGTGACCCTGCACAACGACGGCGAGAAGGTCTACGGCCCGATGCCGCTGTCGGAGTAGCGAAGGCGCGGGTGGCCGCTACGGGTGGACGATGCGGTCTCCCGGCAGGATGACGTCGAAGTTGCCGGGCGGGTGCCCGGCATGCGGGTTGGCCGTTTCCACCGCTGCCAGCGAGACGTGCCAGGCCTGGGCGATGGAGAACAGGGTGTCGCCCGGCGCCACGACGTGGACCTGCTTCGGGGCGACGGGGTTCTGGACGACGGGGTTCGGGCCCGGTATCGGGACGTCGTCCCACAACGCCTTGCGGATTGCGATCGCCTCCGCGTCGTGGTCGCGGTAGCGGTCGGGAAAGGCGGAGCCCTGCACGGCCTGGGCTGCCTGCCAGTTGGTCATGGGTATCCAGTCCAGGCGGAGCAGCGCGGCGAGGAACTTCTCGGTGCTGATCCTGGTATCCATCAGCTGGGCGGTGGTGCCCCAGTTGGCGGTGGAATTCACCGCGCCGCCCACCTGCTGCTGGAAGAGGCCGACCGAGCCGTGATCGTGGCCGACATCGTCGTGCGGCAGCCGGAGTGACTCGGGGTTGTTCGCGTTGGCGTACATCCGCAGTCTGGATTCGGTGAGTGCGGTTTCCAGCGCGATGTCGGCGACTCGCTGGCCTTGGTCGGCAGGCAGCCGAAGGGCCTTACAGGCCGCGATGATGCCTTTGGCATGGGTGCGTTGCTTGGAGTCGAGCTCGAATGTCGTGGTCATGGTGAATCCTTCGACAGCTGTGCCTGGGCCCCCCGTGAACCCATTGCACCTGTAGACGACCGTCCCGGCACCTCTGATACATCCTCAGTACATCCGGCTCAGTACATCCGGCTCAGTACATCCGGCTCAGTACATCCGGCTCAGTACATCCGGCTCAGTACATCCGGCTCAGTACATCCGGCGTGCGACCGTTGCCGTTCACCCCGGGCCGCCCGGCTCCGCCGGCACGGCAGGGCGGGGGTGGTGTCGAGCCCCGCCAGCCGCGGCCTATGGTCGAAAGCATGGAATTTCGATACCTCGGCAACAGCGGACTCAAGATCTCCGCGATCACCTACGGCAACTGGCTGACGCACGGCTCCCAGGTGGAGAACGACGTCGCCACCCAGTGCGTCCGGGCCGCGCTGGACAACGGCATCACCACCTTCGACACCGCCGACGTCTACGCCAACACCAAGGCCGAGACGGTACTGGGGGAGGCACTCAAGGGCGAGCGGCGGCAGTCCCTGGAGATCTTCACCAAGGTGTACTGGCCGACCGGCCCGGGCGGCCCCAACGACTCCGGCCTGTCCCGCAAGCACATCATGGAATCCATCGACGGCTCGCTGAGCCGGCTGCAGACCGACTATGTCGACCTGTACCAGGCGCACCGCTTCGACACCGAGACGCCGCTGGAAGAGACCATGCAGGCCTTCGCGGACGTGGTCCGCGCCGGCAAGGCGCTCTACATCGGGGTCAGCGAGTGGACCGCCGAGCAGATCCGGGCGGGCCACGCGCTGGCCCGCGAGCTCGGGATCGGCCTGATCTCAAGCCAGCCGCAGTACTCGATGCTGTGGCGGGTCATCGAGGGCGAGGTGGTCCCGGCCTGCCGCGAGCTCGGCATCGGCCAGATCGTCTGGTCGCCGATCGCGCAGGGCGTGCTGACCGGCAAGTACCGGCCCGGCCAGCAGCCGCCGGAGGGCTCCCGGGCCACCGACACCAAGGGCGGCGCCGACATGATCTCCCGGTTCATGAACGACGACGTGCTCACCCGGGTGCAGGCGCTTCAGCCGATCGCCGAGGACCTGGGACTGACCATGGCCCAGCTGGCGGTGGCCTGGGTGCTGCAGAACGACAACGTCTCGGCCGCGCTGGTGGGCGCCTCGCGCCCGGAGCAGGTGGGCGAGAACGTCAAGGCCGCCGGCGTCCGGATCGACGACGAGGTGCTCAAGCGGATCGACGAGGCGCTCGGTGACGTGGTGGTCTCCGACCCGGGCAAGACCGCGGAGAACGCCCCGGCCACGCGCCCGGGTTCCTAGGACGACAGCAGCGGCGGGAGCCGGACAGCCGGCTCCCGCCCGCGCCGATCAGATCTCCTGGCCGAGCTCCACCCGGGGCAGCGGCCGCCGCCAGGCACGCCGGAAGTAGGCCCGGCTGCCGGCGTAGAAGCCGAGCGCGACCGCGCCCTCCCGGGTCTCCAGGCCGCGCTCGCGGGCCAGCCGGCGGATCCGGGAGCCGGTGAAGATCCACTCCGCCAGCAGCAGCGCGAACAGCCCCAGCGTCAAGAACTGCAAGTACTTGACCGCGTAGCCCACGAGCATCAGCGGGAACAGCAGCAGCAGGTAGTTCGAGGCCATCCGGCGGGAGTCGACGTAGTCGCGGGCCAGCGCCCGCACCGGCCCCTGGTCGCGACGCGGCATCACCCGTGGGTCGCCGGCCTTCAACGCCTCGCGGTACTGGTCGGAGGTCATCTTCTTCTGGCCGGCGACCTTGGCCTTGGCGCCCTGCTGCTTCTGCCAGGCCACCGCCTCCTTGCGGGTCCGGGGCGCCGGTGGCGGGGGAGCGGAGTTGGTCCGCCGCTTCGGCGTCGGGCGGCCCTTCGGAGCCCGCCCGGACGCCGGACCGATCTCCTCGGCCGGGCTGGGCACCTCGGCCGCCGGCTCTTCGGCGGCCGCCTTGCGCCGGAACGGGCTCATCGTCCGGCCTCCTGACCAGTCGCGCCGGCCGGGCTGGGTGGCATCAGCTCGGGCAGCGCCAGCATCCGGTCCAGCGCCAGCCGGGCGTTGCGGGCCACCGGCTCGGGCACGGTGATCCGGTTGACCACCTCGCCGCGCACCAGCGATTCGAGCGAGTGCACCAGGTGCGGCAGGTCGATCCGGTTCATGGTGGCGCAGTAGCAGACGGTGGACTCCAGGAAGGTGATGGTCTTGTCCGGGTGCTGGTCGGCCAGCCGGCGTACCAGGTTCAGCTCGGTGCCGATCGCCCAGGCCGAACCGGCCGGGGCCGCCTCGATGGTGCGGATGATGTACTCGGTCGAGCCGACCAGGTCGGCGGCGCTGACCACCTCGTAGCTGCACTCGGGGTGCACCAGTACCTGCACACCCGGCACCCGCTCCCGCACCGCGGCCACCTGCTGGGCGGTGAACCGGCCGTGCACCGAGCAGTGCCCGCGCCACAGGATCATCCGGGCCCGGCGCAGCTCCTCGACGGTCAGCCCGCCGTTCGGCTTCAGCGGGTTGTAGACCACGCAGTCGTCCAGGCTGAGGCCGAGCTGGCGCACCGCGGTGTTGCGGCCGAGGTGCTGGTCGGGCAGGAACAGCACCTTTTCACTGCCAGGGCCGCCCGCGTCACTGGCCTGCTCGAAGGCCCAGCGCAGCGCCCGCTCGGCGTTGGAGGAGGTGCAGACCAGTCCGCCACGCTCGCCGGTGAAGGCCTTGATGGCGGCCGAGGAGTTCATGTAGGTGACCGGCACGGTCTGCTCGGCGACGCCGGCGTCGGTCAGCACGTCCCAGCAGTCGTCCACCTGAAAGTCCCGCGCCATGTCGGCCATCGAGCAGCCGGCGGCCAGGTCCGGCAGCACCACCTGCTGGGTTTCAGCGGTCAGGATGTCGGCGGACTCGGCCATGAAGTGCACGCCGCAGAAGACGATGTAGTCGGCCTGCGGCCGGGCCGCCGCGTCCCGGGCGAGCTTGAAGGAGTCGCCGGTGACGTCGGCGAACTGGATGACCTCGTCGCGCTGGTAGTGGTGGCCGAGGATGAACACCCGCTCGCCAAGGGCCGCCTTGGCCGCCCGGGCCCGCTCGACCAGGGTCGGGTCGGAGGCCGGTGGCAGTTCACCGGGGCAGTCCACGCCGCGCTCGGAGTCGGGGTCGCTGCCCCGGCCGAGCAGCAGCAGGGCGCGGGCCGAGGAGCCGGTTTCGGCCGACCCGTTGCGTGTTGAACCCGCCGCGCCGGCCGCGCCGTATGCATCCTTAGAGACATCAATGCTGGTCACAGCTGACAGTCTGCCTGGTGAGCACCGATCCGTCGGCATGAGGAGCGGCACAGGCTTGCGGTCGCTGGTCCGGCTGGGCACGGCGTAGCGGTGGGGTTGCCGTCAGCCGTCCTGGCCGCCGACTCGAAAGCGGGACGAGATGCGCAGAGTGCGAAGGCGGTCGGACGAGGACGAGCCGGTGGGCCGGGTCGAGCCGGTCCGGCGCGATCCGTGGGTCGGCCACTCGAGGTGGCGGGCCAACGGGTGGCCGGTGCTGCCGCTGCGGCTGTTCCTGGCGGCCCTGTTCTGCTTCGCCGGGTACGCCAAGTTCAGCTACCCGGGCTTCTTCGACCCGAACTCGCGCAACGGTTTCAAGGCCTCGGTGGACGCGGCCCGCAACGTCGACACCCCGATCTCCGGAGCGCTGGGGCCGCTGAGCGACCACGCCTCGCTGTTCGGGCACATCACCGCCTACGCCGAGATCGCCATCGGCCTGGGCCTGCTGGTCGGCCTGCTGACCCGGCTGGCCGCGCTCGGCGGCATGGTGCTGACCACCCTGATCGTGCTGAGCATCAACTGGAACGGGGTGAAGGAGTACACCGGTTCCAGCGGCTGGTTCACCTCGGTCGAGCTGGCACTCGCGGCGGCGCTGTCGCTGTTCGTGCTCGGCGGTCCGGGGCCGCTCGCGCTGGACAACCTGTTCATCCGGGCCCGGGAACGCCAGCGGGCCCGCGACGACGCCGAGCCCAGCTTCCGGGAGTCAGAGATCGAGGACTCCCGCCGCCGGCTGCAGGGCGAGCCGGTGCCGGTGGCCGCCCAGCGGCCGGACAGTGACACGGCCACCAGCGAGCTGCCGGTCGCCCAGCGCCGGGACCGGGACGGCGACGGCGGGCGGGACGGCGACGGCGGGCGGGACCGCGACAGCGCAGCGACCACCGAGCTGCCGGCCGGCCAGTACTCCGGCGGCGGCCACCCGGGCTACGCCGGCCGGGCCGGCCACCAGGACGAGGAGTACCGCGACGACCCGGAGCCCGAGCCCAACTCGCTGTGGACCCAGGGCCGGCGGACGACGCCGGACGAAACGGCGACCACCGAGGCGCGGCGCACCGACCAGCCGCCGGCCGGCGGGCCGCGCCGGGACGGTTAGCGGGCCCGCAAACCCGGCGCCACACCGGTACCGGGTCGCGGGTGGTGGTATCCAACGGCCCGAAGCGCCGTATTATGGGAATAGCTGCCTGGCGTTCAGCGGTTGACCGGTTGGCCGCAGGCAGGCTCGTGCTGAGACCATACTGCTGAGCCACGTTCTGCTCACAGCGACTGTTTGGGGATTAGATGACCACCACCGATATCTCGATCACCCCCGCCGCGCCCACCGTCACCGCGCCGGTGATGCTGTCCGAGGCCGCGGCCCTGAAGGTCCGTGAGCTGCTCGACGCCGAGGGCCGCGACGACCTGCGGCTGCGCATCGCCGTGCAGCCGGGTGGCTGCGCCGGCATGCAGTACCAGCTGTTCTTCGACGAGCGCTCGCTGGACGGCGACGTGCTGGTCGACCAGCCGATCGAGGGCGCCGGCACCGTGCCGCTGGTGGTCGACCGGGCCAGCGTGCCGCTGGTCACCGGTGCCACCATCAGCTACACCGACACGATCGAGAAGCAGGGCTTCGAGATCGACAACCCGAATGCCGGGGGCGGCTGCGCCTGCGGCAACTCCTTCTGCGGCTAGTCCCCAACCCAAACTCCGGACGGGCGTCCTACGCACTCGCTCTATCAGGCAGTGCTCAGGACGCCCGTTCCCTTGTCCGAAGGTGGCTGACCACATGCCCGTCCTCCTCGCCGGATCCATCGCGACCGATCACCTGATGCACTTTCCGGGCCGGTTCGCCGATCAGTTGCTGGCCGACCAGCTGCACCAGGTGTCGCTGAGCTTCCTGGTCGACGACCTGGTCGTGCGGCGCGGCGGGGTGGCGGCCAACATCGCCTACGGCATGGGCCAGCTCGGCGAGCGCCCGGTGCTGGTCGGGGCGGTGGGCGAGGACTTCGCCGACTACCGCGCCTGGTTGGAGCGCAACGGGGTGGACTGCGACTCGGTGTACGTCTCCCACGAGCACCACACCGCCCGGTTCGTGTGCACCACGGACGAGGACATGTGCCAGATCGCCTCGTTCTACGCCGGCGCCATGAGCGACGCCCGCAACATCGAGCTGCGTCCGGCGGTCGAGCGCACCGGGGCCGAGCTGGTGGTGATCAGCGCCGACGACCCAGCCGGCATGGTGCGGCACTCGGTGGAGGCCCGCGAGTGCGGCTACCGGTTCGCCGCCGACCCGTCCCAGCAGATCGCCCGGATGAGCGGCGACGAGCTGCGCCAGCTGGTGGAGGGCGCAGAGCTGCTGTTCACCAACGACTACGAGAAGAGCCTGCTGGAGTCCAAGACCGGCTGGAGCGACGCCGACGTGCTGGCCCAGGTGCAGGTGCAGGTGACCACGCACGGCAAGAACGGTGTCGACATCCAGGGCGTCGGGGTCGAGAAGGTGCGGGTGCCGGTCGCCAAGGAGCGGGCCAAGGTCGACCCGACCGGCGTCGGCGACGGTTTCCGGGCCGGCTTCCTGGCCGGTCGCACCTGGGGGCTGTCTTGGGAGCGGTCGGCACAGGTCGGCAGCCTGCTGGCCACCCTGGTGCTGGAGACGGTCGGCACCCAGGAGTATGAGGTGAAGCCGCACGAGTTCGCCGACCGGCTGGCCGAGTCCTACGGCGACGACGCGGCCGCCGAGGTGCTGCCGCTGCTGGTGCGCTGACCCTGCAGGTTTCTGTCGTACGTGGATCGCCCGCGCCGGGCGGGTACTACTCCAGTTGTAGCGGCCCGTGGTAGACGTGACCGGTCGTCGCCAGGGTGATGACGGCGATCGCCGGGGGGATCACCGCGAGGGCGATCAACAGGACCGCCGTGCGCGCGTGTGAGCGTGCGTCGGGCGCGACGATCACCGCCTGCCTGGCTGCCGGACGCGGCTCGGGGTACACCGCACCGACCTCCTCGTAGCCCGCCGCGGTCCACCTTCGCCGCGCCGTCCACCCGTTGCCGTCCCAGTACAGCTGGTCGTTCGGCAGATCCGGGGCGGGGTACCACCCGGGACCTGACGGCGGGGGTCCCGACATCGGCCGCACCACGATCGACTCCCGAAGTACCGGTGAGGGTTCGAAGCGTCGCAGGATGCGCCCTTTCACCGCGAAGAACTCGCTGCTGTCCGGTGCGGCCAGCCACAGGCAGACGGCACAGCTCAGCACGAACGACACGAGCGTCGCCACCAGCTGGGTGATGAAGACCGTGAACAGCAACCCCGTCAACGACACCGCGTTCGTGGCAGCGGTCAGCCCGAAGAACACCCAGCTGACCACCCGTGCCCACTGGCGACCGCGGCGCACGTAGTAGGTCAGTGTGCAGAGCAGGACGGCTGTCGGCTCGATCAGGGCCGCCAGCTCCCAGCTGAACAGCAGGTAGCCGATCACCCACATGACGTTCACGGTCGCGTAGAGCCCCATGATGATCGATGCCCGGTTCACCGGCCGGGGGATCTCCCTGCGGCCGATAACGCTCGTCGTCATAGCAACCCCTCCGAGGCTCGATGGCTGCGGGCGCGATAGTAGCCATTCCAGGCGGAGCCCCGCTGGCTAACGCGCCAACCGGGCCCCCTGCGAACCACCCGGCCGGTGGGGCAATCCGGATCTGCGCTTGGGTATTGCGCCGAAGAACTTGACCACCCGTTCACAGCTTTCGGTAACGACCACCCGCGGTGTGCGACGAAGATGTGTACCGTTCCCGGTCGCCGATTTCCGGCACTCGATGAGGCAGCAGAGTGGAGGACCGCAATGGGAAAGTCGCCATCCATTCAGGATCTGGAAGCCAGGGACAAGGAGTTCGCGACCTACATCGATGGCGTGCGGAACGAGCTGAATGCCCGGGCCGACGCCATGGACCAGAGCCTCGGGCACCAGATCACCGTGTGGAAGGCCCAGGCGGCAGACGCCCGGATCATCGTTACCGGCCGCAACTTCGACTTCGTCCACGAGCCCTCGTTCTCCTTCGACAGGCTCGTGGGCGTCCTCCACGTGGTTGCCGGTGCTGCCTTCACCGATACCAAGGCACCTCCTGGAACCACTGTCGAAGCGGCTGCCCAGAAGGAGGTCAAAGAGGCGCTGGGATCCGTCGTCGAGGAGACGGCGGCCATCGAGCTCTTTGTCGCCGGCACGGTCATCGACCTGCTCGGCAACATTGTCTACGACTTCGGCACCCTCACCCCTGGCACATTCGTCAGCAGCGTCACCAGCCAGTACCTCGACCTGGGGATGCGGATCTTCGTGGGTGTCGGCGAGCAGACCTGCAACTCCCACGGTTTCTTCGACAACAAAACGATCTACGGCTACGTCTACACCTACCAGGTGTTCTACTCCCGCATGCAGCTGCAGGAGGTGACCAAGCAAACCATCGCGAGCGGCCTCGCCAACCAGATCAGCTTGTTCGAGCACAAGATGCGCAGGCTCCCGATCCCTGACGACCCGATGAGCGAACAGGGCGGCAAGTACGACGCGCTGACGGAGTGCTACCGCCGGCACATCGCCGACGCCCAAGCACAGCTCAGTGCGATGGGGCACCAGCAACGGTGGACCTGAAGCCGGGACGGCCACCCCTGGCTCCGGTCCGGGCACCCTGCCGAATCGGGTCCCGCCAGGCCTCGATCTCATCAGCCTTCGAGCGCCAAACTTGACCACCCGTTCACGGGGTGGCTTCTAAGGTCACTCTCAGGAAGTGCTCCGGTACCTGCTGCGTCCAGGAGCTTCCAGCGAAAGGGATCTCCAGGCACCGCGGCATAAACGCGGGTGCTGGTCGGCCTGGAGGAGGTCCCTCGATGACGCCCATATCGTTGCGCCGGAACCGGTTCGCGTCCCGACGGGTCGTGGCGGTTGCGGTGCCCGCGCTGGTCGCGAGCCTGCTGGTCGGTGGTCTGGCCAGCGACGCCACCAGCGAGCCGGACCGCCGGATCGAGGCGCGGGTCAACGCGCTGGTGGCCAAGATGACCCTGCAGGAGAAGCTGGAACAGATCCAGTTGCTGCCCGACTTCATGGTCACCGATCAGGAGGTGCGCGCCGGGCTCGGCTCGGTGCTGAGCGTGACCGACCCGGTGACCATCAACCGGCTGCAGCACGTCGCGGTCGAGCAGTCCCGGTTGCACATCCCGCTGCTGTTCGCCTTCGACACCATCCACGGCTTCCGGACGGTCTTCCCGGTGCCGCTGGCGACGGCCAGCAGCTTCGATCCACAGGCGGCCAAGGACGACGCCACTATCGGCGCCCGGGAATCGGCCGCCGTCGGGCTCAAGCAGGCCTACGGCCCGATGGTGGACGTCTCCCACGAGCCGCGCTGGGGCCGGATCGTGGAAGGCTCCGGCGAGGATCCCTACCTCGGTTCGGTGATGGCGGCTGCCAAGGTCACCGGCTACCAGGGCAGCGACTACAGCAAGCCCGACAAAGAGATCGCCAGCCCGAAGCACTTCGTCGCCTACGGCCAGCCCGAGGGCGGACGCGACTACAACACCACCGACCTGTCCACCCAGCGGCTGTGGAACCTCTACCTGCCGCCGTTCAAGGCGGCGCTCGACGCGGGTGCGGCCACCTTCATGTGCTCGTTCAACTCGATCAACGGGGTGCCCGGGTGCGGTGACTACGAGACGATGACCGGCATCCTGAAGAAGCGGTGGGACTTCGACGGCTTCATCGAGGGCGACTGGGCGGCGGTCGCGGAGATGCGGGCCTGCCCGCCGGTCAAGCCGGCTTCTGGTGACTGCGGGCACGGCTACGCCGCGGACGGCCCGGACGCCGGTGCCAAGGCCTTGAACGCCGGCCTGGACTCGGAGATGACCAGCACGATGATCCGGGACTACGGCGCCCAGCTGCTGGCCCAGCACCGGATCTCGATGCCCAGGATCAACGACGCGGTGCGGCGCATCCTGCGGGTGAAGTTCCGGGCCGGGCTGTTCGAGCACCCCTACGTCGACGTGTCGAAGGCCGGGCCGGCGCAGCTGCGTCCGGACGCGGTGGCGCTGGCGCGCAAGGACGCGGCCCGTTCGATGGTGCTGCTGAAGAACGACAACTCCGCGCTGCCGCTGGATCCGGCGAAGAACACCGCGGTGATCGGGCCGCTGGGCGACGACCAGCACGACATGCTCGGCCCGTGGTGGGGGACCGGTCGCGATGAGGACGCGGTCTCGCTGTTCACCGGCATCAAGGCGCAGAGCACCGGGACGACAACGTTCACCAAGGCCTGCGACCTGCCCAACACCGAGCCGCCGGACTACAAGCCGGCCGACGACTGCCCGGCCGGTCCTGGCTTCGATGCCGCGGTGGCGGCGGCCTCCTCGGCTGATCAGGTGGTGCTGGCGCTCGGTGAGACCCGGGAGATGAGCGGCGAGGCGACCTCGCGCAGCAGCATCGACCTGCCGGGCGACCAGCAGCAGCTGATCGACCGGATCGCCGCCCTGGGCAAGCCGTTCACCGTGGTGCTGTTCAACGGCCGGCCGCTGACGTTGACCAAGGTCGCGGCGAAGGCGACGGCGATCCTGGAGGCGTGGTTCCCGGGCGTCCAGGCCGGCAACGCGGTGGCCGATGTGCTGTTCGGCAAGGTCAATCCCGGCGGCAAGCTGCCGGTGTCCTTCCCGGTCAGCGTCGGGCAGATCCCGATCTACTACAACCACGAACCGACCGGCCGGCCGTGCGACCCGACCTCGAAGTACAACTCGCGCTACCGCGACCTGAACACCTGCGAACCGCTGTACTCGTTCGGGTACGGCCTGAGCTACACCACGTTCGCCTTCTCCGACCTGAAGTTGAGCTCGGCGTCGATGTCGCCGAAGGGGCACGTGACCGCGTCGGTGAAGGTCACCAACACCGGCAGCCGCGCGGGGGATGAGGTGGCGCAGCTCTATATCCACGACCCGGTGGCCTCGCTGTCGCAACCGGTGCGGCGGCTGCGCGGCTTCGAGCGGTTGTCCCTGGCGCCCGGGCAGTCGAAGACGGTGACGTTCCGGCTGGACCGTAATGATGTCGGTTTCTACGACAACTCCGGGCGGTTCGTGGTCGAGCCCGGCCAGATCGAGGTCTACGCCGGCGACAGCTCCAAGGCGAGCCTGACCACGTCGTTCACCGTCCGGGGCTGAGTGTGGCCTTGCTCTATCGAGACGGGGGTTTCCACTGAGGTAGGTGCGCTCTGATGATAAGAATCGCCCGTCGTTGGTTGGTAGTTCCGGCCGTGCTGGCCCTGGCGCTGGCTCTTGCCTCGCCGGGGTCGACGAGTCCTGGGGTGGCGGCAGGTTCCTCGGTCGCTCGGTTCGGCGGGCTGACTCCGGCACAGCGGGCCGACCTGCTGGCGATCGCCGGGGACACCTGGAAGTTCTACGCCGCCGACGTCGACCCGACGACGCACCTTCCGCTGGACAACCTGACCTACGCCGGCGGCTCGACCACGCCGACCGGGTATGGCCGGTACACCTCGGCCGCGAACATCGGGGTGTACCTGTGGGCGGTGGTGGCGGCCAAGGATCTCGGCCTGATCGCTAGCGGTGCGGCGGAGTCGCTGGCCGGTGCGACGCTGACCTCGGTAGCCGGGCTGCGACGAGATCACGGCTTCTTGTTCCAGTGGTACGACACCACGACCGGCCACGTGATCCGCAACCCGGGCGACATCGACTGTGCTGCCGAGCCGGCGCCGGTGTTCGACAACTGCTACTTCTTGTCGAACGTCGACAACGGCTGGTACGCCTCGGGCCTGATCGAGATGCGGCAGGCGCTGCCCGGGGTGAGCGCGCAGGCGAGTGCCTTGCTGGGTGAGATGGACTTCGGGCTGTTCTACGACGGCCGGGCCGAGACGCACTGCAACGTCAACCCGGCGATCGCCGGCAACCAGCCGACCGGGCAGATGTACGGCGGGTACTACGCGGGTTTGCCGCCGGAGCAGGGCGATAACTGGACGCACTACTACCACAATGGTGCGCTCTACAGCGATCCGCGGATCTCGGCCTACATCGGGATGGGGCTGCACCAGATGCCGGGCAATGTGTGGTGGCGCAGCTGGCGGGAGTTGCCGCCGCCGGCGCCGTTCCCGGACTGCCAGGCCACCGACCCGGACTTCTCCTGGCAGGGGCAGTGGCCGATGCCCGGTAGCTGGGTGAGCTACACCGACCCACAGTCCGGGCAGCGGTTCCCGGTCTGGGAGGGGCATTACGTGTATCCCGGCTCGGACCTGAGTTTCATCCCGACCTTCGGCGGCGGGATGTTTGAGGGGCTGATGGCCAATGAGGTGGTGCCGGAGACGTCCTGGGGTCGGCACAGCTTCGGGTTGGCGGACGAGCGGACCGCGCGGGTGCAGATCAAATACGCCATGGAGCAGTTGGGTTACCCGGTCTGGGGCATGTCGCCGTCCAGCACGGCGGATGACGGCGGCGGCTACGGGGTGTTCGGGGTCGAGGGGCTGGTGTTCTCGTACTACGGGGCGGGTGCAGATGTTGACCACCCGAACCAGGGGCTGTCGCAGTGCCACGGCTGCGCCACCGAGGACGTGGTGACGCCGCACGCGTCGTTCCTGGCGTTGGACGTGGCGCCGCAGCAGGCGTTTGCCAACATCGAGGCGCTGCGCTCGCGTTACCCAGGGGTGTACGGGGTGGGCGGCTTCTTCGACGCAGTCAACCCGGCGACGGGCGCGGTCGGGCACCGGTACCTGGTGCTGGACCAGTCCATGATCATGGCGGCGCTGGCGAACGCTCTGGTGGATCGGTCCATGCAGCGGCACTTCGCCGCCGACCCGGTGTCCTGGGCGGCACAGACCTACCTCGGCCTGGAGAAGATGATCGTCGACTAACCGATAGCACAGATCTGTTTCATAATCCTTTCGATATCGCTGGGATTATGAGTATGGCAAAGATGTCGGTGCCGCAAACAGTCGCGCGGAGCTCGAGGTATCGGTCGCTCGGGTACGTCAGTGTATCGACGAGACGGAGAAGTCCAGGGCCAGCCTCATCGGCGCAGTAGAGAGTCGGGGGTAAATTGAATGGGTGGATGCTGGCCTTGCAGCAATCGTCGCTGGAACCGTAACCGGCGCCGTCGCGTTACTTTCCCCCTTAGCATCGAATGAGATGTCCTTCCGAGGTCAACGTAGGGATGCCGCGCGGAGGCGGTATGCAGACTACCTCGCGGCAACGTATGACGCTGTCATGGCGCTTGGCCATTTAGCTCACGAGCAGCTCGGCAACAAGGCGGCTGCAGAGCGACAATTCGTCTGGCCGCGCCTTGACCGAGTGAACACAGCGATAACCCTGATTGAAATGCACGACGACCCCGAACTCCGAGAGCCGGCGATCGCTCTTGACCGTGCCCTTGTTGCGCTAATGGATCGAGCGCGGGAATCCGAGTTTAGTCGGGCAGAATGGCGAGCGGAGCGCTTGGCGATCATCGGAGGGCCGCTCGACGACGCGAAAAGTGCAGGGCGGAGCGTCGCCCGAACAGCTGAGCGGCGCTGGCCTCGCTGAATCAGTGCTTAATCAGGTGCGCGCCGAGCGGTCGATGGGCGCGTTGCATGCGGGCAATGCCGGGCGCGCAAAGGAATCGGTATGCGCGCTCCACGGAACGACCGGGCATGGCGATCAGCAGCTCCGTCATCAATTCGATATCAGGCGCTCCAAGGGAGTTTGTTGCCATTGGTAGAACGAACGGCGCTGCACCTACTGGCGGGTGACACCGTTCTCCGTGCGCCACCGCCCGCTCGCACAGGCGTAGTGGCCGAGATGAGGCCTGTCGGCGTGTACGTCTTCGGCAGGGGTCGGGAGGAGGACGGCTCGGTCTATAGCGCCGACCCCACCAACGAAACCGTGCTGGTCACCGACGGACCCTACGTCGAGACCAAGGAGTTCCTGGGGCGGTTTCGCTCTCGGCAGGCCCGGCGGCGCCAGGCATAGGGGTGGGTTCGACGCGTGGGCTGAACGGCGCGGTCAGAAGCCGGGAAAGACGGTCCGCAGGTCCTCGATGGTCACGTTGCCGGTGACTGTGAGGTCATTCGGCGTGTGCGTGGGGCCCAGCCGTCCGGCGATCAGGCGGATGGCCGCCTCGAGAGGGCCGCTGAACGAGGCGGTCCGATGATCGGGCGGTGACACGAGTGTCACCGAGTCGGCGATCAACAGCCCATACCCCGAGCCGGCGATCTCCAGGTGGACCGGGCCGGGGATCCGGTCAGCCTTGCCGATGAAGCCGAGCAGGAACGCGAGCTCGTCAGTGAACAGCTCGGCAAGGACACTCGCCGATCCGGTCAGCAAGCCAGCAGCAGGCTCACCAGGCACGCGGACGTCCCACGAATGCTGAGCCGATTCGTGCAGTCGCAGGCCGCCGAATGCTGCGACTGACAGCGGGGCCGGCGCGAAGCCGACCTGCAGCTCAAGCGACGTGCGTTGCCGCTCGTCCAGCCCCTCGAAGGCCGCGACCAGTTCCGCGTCGTGCTCCAGGAAACCCGCTCGTTGCTCGGCGGGGCTCATCGCGTTCCAAACATCCCAGACGGACTCGTTGAAACCGGCCTCCGGCGCCTGCCTCGCGCCGAGTGCCGACTGCAGTGAAGCCAACATGATCACCGCACCACTGCCGAGATGGGACAGCACAGCAGCCACCGTCCATTCCGCGGCTCCGGACAGCCCGGCCAGCTGTTCCTCGGTCAGCTCAGACACCGTCGCGGTCATGAGGTCGTGCTCGGCGCGCAGCGCAGTGATCGCCCGGTCAGCAAGTGAAGTCATGACCACACAATGACAGGCGCGGCCCGATTCTTCCTCCCCGATCGCATGGATCGTCCAGGCCATGGACCACTGGCCTCCAGACAGCCCCACCGGTCTCCTCGTCGGCCGGTGGCCTGAGTGACTGTCCGCTGGTGAGCGCGGGTGTCCTACGTCAGCGATACCGACCAGTGCCGATGTCAATTCTCGTGGGCTTGGTAGCTTCGATCATGCCGTTGAGTGACTTCCACGTGAGAGCGTCGATCGCCGTGTCCGACATTCAGCGGGCGGTGGAGTTCTATGAAGACAAGCTTGGTCTGCAGGCGTTGCAATCGGGCCCCAGCGCCACGATCGCCGACGGCAGCCGCGTCTACGGTTCCAGTGGCCCCCCAGCGCTGAATGTGTACCAGTCCGTTACCGCGGGCAAGTCGCCCGCGACTATGGCAACCTGGTATGTCGACGATATCGAACAGGTCGTCGACGAGCTCACCGCCGCCGGCGTCGAGTTCACCCGCTACGGCGACTTCGAGCACGACCCCGCGGGCATCATTGCCAGAGCCGGCAGTGGCCGCATCACGCGGACCCGAGAACCACCATGCGCTACGACCGAGCTCGGGTCTCACTTGACCGACACGCGACCTACATCGTCGCCGCGTACCTCGCAGGCGCAGCGCGATAGACCCGCCCCGCCGAGCGGCGCGGACGGAAAGCGCCGCTCAGCCGGCCGTAACGGCACGGAGCCGTCGTTATGGGAAGGACAGATAACCGAGGAGCTGCGCACGTGTTCATCTATGGCGGGGCCACTGGGGAGCCTCCTGCTGCATCGTGATCACGGACGTTCGTGATTGCTACGTTTCTGAACTTGGCTGTAGCGGGAAGCGCCAGCGGATCGACCGAGCCAGCGAGTTCGCTCGATCGTGGAGCCCAAAGGTTGGCGTGTAAGCGCATCGGCAAGTGCGGGATCGGTGTCGGGTCCCAACTGGAACGCTCGTGAACGATGCGGTTGTCAACCATCCATGTGATTCGGTGAGGCCACCATTCGATGGCGTAGTGGTGCGACTTGGCTGTCGCGTCAAAGTCGAGATCGATCCAGTGGGGCGTTCCGCGATAGCCGAAGCTCAGTGCGGTGCCGTCGTCGCCTGGGTTGAAGAAGACATTGGTTAGCATGCGCCTCGGGTCGACACCCGAGAACTCAATGTCGATCTCCTGTCTCGGGCCACTCCGGTGAACGAAGAACCCTGTGACCAGACCCGGTCCCGCTGCGGCCCTGATCTCGGCTTCGAATCGTCCGTATCGAAAACTCCGGACGGAGGCGAAGGCCCCAGACCGGTAAGGCCGATACTGCCCGTCTTGAACCTCAAGCACCAGCTGGGCACCACTATCGCCGTAGCGCACGCCATTGTGATCAAACGCGGCGAGGTTGCCCGGAAACGTCTCGACGAGCCTCGAAAACGCCGTCGACGGGCTTGTCATCGATGCAGCGATAGTCGTCGGACCTACCGATCGCTGTGTGAGGTCTGCACCGGTTGCCGGTCGCCAGGCCGCCGCAGCCGGCAGCACCCAAGGTGAGTCGTCGAACACCGAGCCTTGCAACCGCATTGGTGCAGGTGGCGCGGCCGGATTCGTGCTCCGGGCGTCTCTGAACAGACGACTTTCGGGCGTCACCCCGGTCGGGAATGGGTCGACCGGCTTATCGATCCGGAGCAGATCGCACAGTGAGTCCCAGGAGCCGCCACGCGGCAGGACTGCTGACCGACCCTCAGGTAGCCGGCCGAAGTCCAGTCCGCTAGGCACTTGCGCGCCGTATTCCAGAACGATCAAACACGAGAAGTTGTCGGCCGCCGCGGCGGCCACGGCAGGCGCTATCGGGGGGTCGACGAGGGCGTCGAACGTAGCTAGAACCCGTCGCAACTGGGACTCGCTCATGGGTTCGTCGTCGCGGTCGAATGCGCGTACCCGTAGGCCGAGCATCGAGAGCGCCATGGCGAGACTTTCCTGCCCCTCAGCTCGTGTCCACGCGAGCACTGGTTCTACCCGGGGTGTCTTCGGTGCAACTAGTCCACAATCCACGTCGACGATGCCTGCCCTGGCCAAGTAGGGCAGCACGGAGTACGCATTGTCAGAGGTCCCGTCCCTTCGCTGCATGACTACGGGGGAATGGAGGGCGACGGCGGCAAGGTCATCGAACCTGTAGTTCATCCATAGGTCGACGGGCCCGACGACGGGCATGGCTCGGAGCAAGGACGCTGCACCAGATCGAGACAGGACGTAGCCCGACAAGAACCACAGACCGCGGATGGGTCGAAAGAGGTTCTCATCGATCTCTTGCCGCAGCAGCGTGCCGTCCGCATCGGAGTACGACAGATACAGCAGCTTCGGTTCGCCTTCGGCTGTAGCTAGTTTGCGGGCGGCCCGCCATCCGCGATCGATAGCGGAGGCCGAACCAGTCTTGAACCACACGTCATCTTCCAGCACGAGGACGTATTCAGTCTCACCACGCGCGACGGCTTTCCATACCTCGATGTGCGAGCGTGCGACGGCCACCTCTTGGCGCGTCATACGGACGGGTTCGTCATTGGGAAAGCACGCCGCCAGACGTGCGTCGGGCTGAACGTAGAGCTGGTCACCGATTCGATAGATGGCGTCGACATCGCCGGTGGCAGCGGCTGCACGTCCATCGCGTGCGTCGACAGCGGAAAACCTGCGTGTAATCGCGATCAGACTTGTCCCATCGGACGTACGAAACCGTCTCAGTTCCTTCGTCACCTGGCGCCATCGGCGAGGCTGTCTATCGAGATTGATCACTACGATGGAGCCGATCTGATCGACGCCATCCCCGAAGGCCTGGATCTGACGGCCCGGGAGTAAAACCTGCAAAGAACGCCAAGCCCGAAAGACCCACCACCTCGCCGGATTCGCCAGGTTGCTCAGATTCATCGACGCTGCGTCCGCTCGCTTCTCACTAGCGATCGCCCATGTTGCGCCAGTTCCGCGCATCTCTACGGTAGGCGAGATCCCAGCAAGGTTTAGCGGTCCGCTCCCACTCGAAGAGGAGTTCGAAGTCTGGAGGGAGATGGCTGGCCTGTAACTGACGGGCGTGGAATGCAAGGGCGGCTGTGAGGTTGCCGGGCCCGGTCGTCTCCTGAATCTCTGGAGCGGGGTCGGGGCCGAGCAGTCGTATCGTCGCTCGAGCGAGTGCGCGGGCTAGCACCGAGTGACCGGGCGGGGCTGCGATCGGGTTATTGTTGACGTAGAAGATCCGACCGTCGTAGGGAAGATCGACGCGTAGGAGGTCTTCAGCCGCAGCCATAGCTCCGGCTCGCAGGTCATAGCAGAGTGCCTGCAGCTTCAGGGTGTCGTCATCGAAGATGTTCCGCCACCCTCGGCCCAACAGTACGTCGTCGGCATCGACATACATACCGCCGTCAGCTAGTACGGCACACAGGCGTAGGTAGTCGCTGCGCATCGCCGGGTGTCGGCACTTCATGAAGGCTGCAACTTCTCGTAGCCCGTAACGATCAGCGATGTACCGGGCGGCCGACGTGTCGTCGAATGTAAGAAGCTCAAAGCCTTCCTCGCGCAGAACATCCCAGCTGTCCATACACTTGCGAACGTCCGGAGGAACTTGGCTCAAGTCGTCCCAGAAGCGCACGAGCGTTTTGGGGATCGTCATCTGGTCCCGGCCCGTGACCTCAGACATCGTATCGTCGCGACTGAACTGCTGTAGCGACAGCTCTCGAATGAAGTTGGACCGAAGGCGGTCGTTTTCTTCGAACCCTAAGGGGTACCCCTGACCCATGCTGTGCCGGCGCCTCGGTTCGCCGGTCATGACATCATCTGCGTCGTTAAGGCGCGCAGGAATACCCAATCCCGCATCATCGGAAAGTGACGCTCTTGTAAGCGCGGCACCTCTCCGACTTGCGGTTCAAGTACGCACGGCCCTCGACCACAAACCCGTCCAGATCTCGGGCCGTCGTGTAGCTGGCAAGATCCGTCAAGTTGTTGATGAAGCCTTTCCCGCTAAAGTTGAGCGATGTGTTGCACAGGACGCCGTAGCCTGTTCGAGCCTTGAACGCGACGAGCAGGTCATGCAGAGGGCGGTTCGTGCCTGGGCTGACAGTTTGAAGCCGGGCAGTCCCGTTGACGTGGGTGACCGCGGCGAGCGCATCAGTGGTAACTCCGAACGTGAACAACATAAACGGACTCGGACGATGGCAGCCGAACCATCGAGAAGCGTCCTCCTCGAGCACTACTGGTGCGATCGGGCGGAACTGCTCTCGCTGCTTAATGTCGTTCAGCCGCTTAGTCGTCTCGGCGCTGAAGGGCGCGGCCAGTATGGATCTGTTCCCCAGCGCCCGTGGTCCGATCTCGAACCTGCCGTTAACCCACCCGAGGATGAGCCCTGCTTCGAGCATTGCAGCTACGTCGTCATAGGAGACGTCGCGAACGTCAAAGAGTCCGAGGTCGACGCCAGCGCCGGTGTCGAAAAGTAAGCCCGAGTAGACGTCCCACTCGATCTTCGCATCGCCGGTGAAGTGCAACTGGGCATCGATCGCAGTCCCGATCGCGGAGCCTGAATCATTTGCAACCGGTGGAACGAAGACATCGGAGAACAGCTCGGTCTCCTTCCACTTCGTGTTCCAGTCGCAGTTGAGCCCGCAGCCTCCGGAGATCACGAGGGGCAGACCCTTGCGTAGATTCGCCGCCGCAAAACGATGGAACGTCTCAAAAATTCGATCGCTGAAGATTCCGGCAAAGTTACGGAACTCCGCGTCATCGATGCCCACGTTGTAGTAGCTCGAGGAGTCGAGCCGCTCGTACAGGTCGAGGCGTACGTGTTCGGCGTTGAGCAGGAAGTTCATAAGCTCCTCCTCATCAGCAGTCGGCGTGCTCCGTCGAGAGAAGGATGCGAGCGCCATCAACTTGCCGGCATCGGAAAATCTGGAGAACGGAGCATTCTTAGGGAACTTCGGATCGGCCAGGCCGTATATCGACGCGTAGCGATTGCCAGGTTCGTTCATCACGTTGCCGAGAAGCGTGACATTCGCGTGTTGGTCGATCTCATAGAAAGCCCCGATTGCCCCCTCCCACACCAGGGCGTAGCAGGGTGATCCCCCGGAAAAGGGCGACATCCCAAAGCCACACATAAGATGAGAGCGCTCGTGTGACGACGAGAAGAACGATACTGGCTTTCCCAACAGTTGGCGCTGATCGACTAAGAAATCACCGGGCGAGATTCCCCGATAGCCCACCTGGCCTGTTGAACCGGTCGGATGCGCTTCGCGTGGCCACCAGCCGCCGGTGCATATGACGTCAGGTATGGCCTTGAGTCGCGTCAGCGCGTCAAGAAGGTCGGAAACGCCGAGAGGTGTGTAGCGCCAATTCGAGTCCTTCTCGGCTTCTACTGAGGAGACCAGTTTGCCATCGCGAAGGTGGGCGATCGTCCCGTCGTGACCAGGGTTGTAGGCGAGAATATCCACTGTGGTGCGGCGCTCCCCGTGTCTCCGTTGTCGTCATGATCCATTATGGGGGCAGCGTGCGCCGCGCGCCTCTTTCGCCCGGTGCTGCCCTGAGCGCCAAAGCCCTATCCAGGCCTGGATGGCACCTTCTAGACCAACAACATCAGGAAACCTGTATCGAGCGCGACCGAGAGAGTGACGCTGGCATGGTGCAGAGGGGGCGCATACCTAGACCAATAGCGAGTTTCGCCGCAATAAGTCGATCGCGCAGATTCGGCGATATGGCCCGAGTAGCGCACTCGTGCATCCGCTTTGTCGATGATCAAGGTCGTCACCATCGGGGGCGCCAACAATGCGGGTTCGAAACAACCCTCATCAGGTAGCCGGGAATGGGCAACCTGGGCTCGAACCGAGCGTGCTTAAGTGCTAGCTGCGGTGGAGGGTGGTGAAGGCTTGGCTGACTTGGTCGAAGACGGGGCGGCTGAGCGCGGCGCCCTCGCGGCGGACCGCACCAGGACGTAGTCGGATCACCCGGTCCAGCCGCACCTCACTCGGCCGGCCCTGCGAGTCCCAAGCACCCGTCCCCACATCCAGCCAGTGCCGGCCGTGCCGAGCCTCGTCTGCCGCATCCCGATCGTGGTCCTTCGAGGTCAACATCAGCCCGAGCAGGTACTCGCCATCCCGGCCGATGATCAACACCGGCCGGTCCTTGCCCCGTCCGTGGTCCTCCTCGTAGGGCACCCAGCCCCACACCACCTCTCCCGGGTCGGCCAGGCCGTTCGGCTGCGGCTCATATCGAGGCATCACCGCGCCGGTGAAATCGCCGGGGTAGCCCTCTACGCCGGCCCGGCCGAGAGCGGCGCCGCCAGCGGCAACCCGGTCCCGCTCCTTACGGTCCCGCCGCAGCCACTTGAAGATCATCAGATCGCCACCGGGTACTCCGGCTGCGGCACCTCGGGACGGATCCGTCCCTCGACGAAGATGCCGTGCCAGATCATGAACACCAGCAGCGTCCAGATCTTGCGCGAGTAGTCGTGCGGCCCGTCCCGGTGCGCGTCCAGCAACCGCAACGCCGCCTGCGTGTCGATCAGGTGGTCAGTGCCGGACGACACCATGATGTCGCGCGCCCACTCGTACATCTCGGCCCGCAGCCATGGCCGGGTCGGCACCGGGAAGCCGAGCTTGGCACGGTTCAGCACGTGCGGCGGCACGATCTCGGCCAGCGCCCGGCGCAGCGCGTACTTCGTGGTCTCCTTCGTGATCTTCTGATCCACCGGGATCGCCGAGGCCACCCGGAACACCTCGCGGTCCAGGAACGGCACCCGCAGCTCCAGCGAGTTGGCCATCGTCATCTTGTCGGCCTTCACCAGGATGTCGCCGCGCAGCCAGGTGAACAGGTCGATGTACTGCATCCGGGTCGAGTCGTCGAGGTGTGTCGTCGCCGCATAGTGCTCAGCGGTCACGTCGGTGTAGTTGACGGACGGCGAGTACGTCTTCAACAGCCCGACCATGTCCTCCGGACGGAAGATCCGCGCGTTGCCGTAGTAGCGCTCCTCGATGCCGATCGAGGCCCGGCGCAGCAGGTCCTTGCCGCGCATCCCCTCAGGCAGCCGCTGCGACAACGAACCCAGCAGCCGCTTCACCGGATCCGGCGCCCGGGTCAGATGCCGCAGCGAGATCGGCTCCCGATAGATCGTGTAGCCGCCGAACAGCTCGTCGGCGCCTTCGCCCGACAGCACCACCTTGACGTGCTTGCGGGCCTCGCGGGCGATGAAGTACAGCGGCACGAGTGCCGGGTCGGCCACCGGATCGTCCAAGTACCAGACGATCAGCGGCAGGGTGTCCATCATCTCCTGCGCGCTGACCACCTTGACGATGTGCTGCACGCCGATCGCTTCGGCCGACTCGGCGGCCACGTCGATCTCGGAGAAACCCTCCCGCTCGAACCCGGTGGTGAAGGTGAGCAGCTTCGGGTTGTGCTCGCGGGCCAGCGCTGCGATCGCGGTCGAGTCGATGCCGCCGGACAGGAACGCCCCCACCGTGAAGTCCGAGCGCAGGTGCTTGGCCACCGAGTCGCGCAGCACCTCGGCGATCTCGTGGTAGAGCCGGTCCGGCTCGGACACCGGCCGGATCGGGAAGTCCGGGGTGAAGTACCGCCGGGTCTCGACCACCCCGCCCGGACGCAGCGTGAAGCAGGTGCCCGAGTCGATCCGGGTGATGTCGCGGTGCATTGACGCCGGCTCCGGCACGTACTGCAGGGTCAGGTAGTGCTGCAGCGCCTCGGTGTTCACCGCCGCGTCGCCGGCCTTCGCGATCTCCGGGGCGACCGCCAGCAGCGCCTTCTTCTCCGAGGCGAAGAACGAACCGCGCTCGTCGGTGTAGGTGTAGAGCGGCTTGATGCCGAACGGATCCCGGGCGCCGAACAGCACCCGCTCCTGGCTGTCCCAGATCAGGAAGGCGAACATGCCGCGCAGCTCGTCGACGACCTTCTCACCCAGGTAGTGGTAGCCGGCGACGATCGCCTCGCCGTCGCCCTGGGTCTCGAAGGTGGCGCCGAACTCGGCGCTCAGCCGCTCGCGCAGCTCGAGGTAGTTGTAGATCTCGCCGTTGAAGATCAGCTGGTAGCGCTGCGCCAGGTAGGGCAGCGGCTGGTGGCTGTGCTCCCAGTCGATCAGCGACAGCCGGCGGAAACCGATCACCGCCTCGTCGTCGGACCAGGTGCCGGAGTCGTCCGGGCCGCGGTGGCGCATCTGGGTCAGCGACGCCTCGATGGCCGCCCGGGTCTCGGGCAGCTGGTCCGCGGCCGCAGGGGCGGCCAGGTAACCGATCAGTCCGCACATGTCAGCCGTTCCCCATCTCACTGAACTTCGGCGCCGCGGCGTCCTTGGCCGACAGCTGCGCCGGGTTGCTCGCATCCACCGGGATCGGCCAGCTGATGCCCAGGCCCTCGTCCAGCGGCGAGAACGCGGTGCCGGGCATTCCCGGGTACCACTCCTCGGTGAAGCAGTACAGGTACTGGGTGCCGCCCTCGCTCAGCGACTGGAACCCGTTGCACACCCCCGGTGGCACCAGCACGACGGTGCCGGGGGAGAGCTCGACGGTGACCACCGTGCCGTAGCTCGCCGAGACCGGCCGGGCGTCGAGGTAGGCGCCGAGCGCCTCACCCGAGATGCAGCCGACCAGCTTGGTGGTGTCCTCGCCGTGCAGGCCGCGCACCGCACCGTGGCCGGACTCGGTGACGTTGATCTGGCGGATCGTGCCGAAGCCGTCCAGCGTCGAGAGCCGCAGGAACTCCCGGACGGTGCCGCGGTCGTCGCTGACCTGCTTGACGGTGATGACCAGCAGCCCGTCGATGTCGGTCTCCTCGGTGTGCATGTCGGTGATCTGCACGCTCATCGGGTCACTCGTGCTGAATTGGTCGGCTCCTCGCTCATGAGGTTGATAATCCCAGACTTATCGCCGATCACCGCAGGCGCCGCACCCGGTAGCCGGTCCCGCCGCCACTCGCGTCGTGCTGGTCGATCAGTTGCTGGCCGCGCATCCGGCACCAGGCCGCGATGTCACCGGCGGCCGCCGGGTCGTCGGCCAGCACGGTCAGCTCGGCGCCGATCTGCAGCTGCGGCAGCGCCCGGGCCAGGTCCAGCACCGGCAGCGGGCAGCGCCGGCCCCGGCTGTCCAGCACCGTGACCGGCGCCTCGGGCTGGGTGTCGGCTCGGACCGGCGGCGAGCCGGGCGCCTGCGCCCGGACGCCGGCCACCGCGTCGGGCAGCACCGCCAGGAACCGCTCGACGTCGGCCTGGCCGACCCCCGGGTGCAGCGAGATCCGGACGTTGCCCGAGGTCAGCGCGCCCATTGCCACCAGCACGTGCGACGGGGTCAGCGTGTCGGAGGTGCACGACGACCCGGACGACACCGCGAAGCCGCGCCGGTCCAGCTCGGTGAGCAGCGCCTCGCCGTCGAGGTACAGGCAGGAGAAGGTCACCAGGTGGGGCAGCCGGTCCACCGGGTCGCCCAGCACCACGGTGTCGGGCACGGTCAGCGGCACCTGCTCGCGAATCCGGTCGACCAGCCCGGCGAGGCGCTGTCCCTCGGCCTGCCGGCCGGCCCGGGTGGCGCGCAGCGCGGCGACCGCCGCCACGACGGCCGGCACATTGGCCGGGCCGAGCGACCGGCCGGACTCGGCCTCGTCGGTCGGGAACGGCGGCCGCCACCGGGTGCCCTGCCGGACCACCAGCAACCCCACGCCGGATGGGCCACCCCACAGCCGGGCGTCGGCGGTGAAGACCGGCGCGTCCGCCGGCGGCCCGCCGTAGACCAGCTCGTGGCCGGCGTCGACGACCACTGGCATGCCGAGGGCGGCGAGACGCTCGGCTACCTCGGCCACCGGCTGCCGGGTGCCGACCTCGTGGTTGGCCGCCTGCAGCACCGCGGCGGCCACCCCGGGCCGGCCGGCCAGCTCAGCGAACTCCTCGATCCGGACCCGGCCGGTGCCGTCCACCCCGGCCACTGCGACCTCGCCGCCATGCGCGCGGTGCCAGTCGGCGGCGCCGAACACCGCCGAGTGCTCCACCGCCGAGTGCACGAGCACGTTGCCGGCCCGCCGGCGGCCGGCCAAACACCCGAGCACGCCGTGCTGCAGGGCCTGCACCCCGGACGGGGTGAAGATCAACTCGTCCGGGCGGACGCCCAGCTCGGCGGCGGCGGCCTGCCGGGAGGCGTCCAGCAGGATCGCGCTGCGCCGACCGGCGCCGGTCAGCCGGGACGGGTCGGCCCAGCCGTCGGCCCAGGCGGCCTGCATCGCCTCGGCGGCCACCGGGTGCAGCGGCAGCCCGGCAGCGGCGTCGAAGTAACCCGAGCCCGGCTGGTCCATGCCCACAGACGCTAGTCGGGTTCGGCAGGGCGGTTACTCCGCGCCACGGGCCACCCCTCACCGCTGCCGTGCGCTGTTCTCGGATAGGCTCCGACCTGCGGGATCCTCGAGGTGGAATGGCCTCGACCCGGCCGGTTGAAGGAAGGGCGGTTCGCCAGTGCAGCGCAGTCTCCGGTCCCGGCTTCTTCGGCTCGGCCTGCTTGCGAGCGTCGCCGTGCTGCTGTCCGGGTGCACCGCCCACGACGTCGAGATGAAGCTCCGCTTCGGCTGGCCCACCGGGGTCACCCACCAGGCCGACCGGATGCGCACCCTGTGGACCTGGTCCTCGGTGGCGGCGCTCATCGTCGGGGTGATCGTGTGGGGCCTGATCTTCTGGTGCTGCTTCCGCTACCGCAAGACCGACGACCTGCTGCCCACCCAGACCAAGTACCACCTGCCGATCGAGATCGCGTACTCGATCGCGCCGTTCGTGATCATCGCGGGGCTGTTCTACTTCACCGCGGTGACCGAGGACTACGTCGATAAGAAGACGCCGAACCCCGACACCGTCGTGCAGGTGGTCGCCTTCAAGTGGAACTGGGAGTTCCAGTACAAGTCGAACATGGTCAACGGCACGGCCCAGCCGACCAACTACCCGAGCACCGACAAGGCTGCCGGCAAGCCGCTGTCCACGATCGGCTCCTCGGACGAGATCCCGATCCTGGTGGTGCCGGTCGAGAAGAAGGTCCGGGTTGTCGAGGTCAGCAAGGACGTCATCCACTCCTTCTGGGTGCCGGAGTTCCTGTTCAAGCGTGACGTGATCCCGATGCCCAAGCCGAACGAGTTCGAGTTCACCGCGACCTCGACCGGGCACTTCGTCGGCCGGTGCGCGGAGCTGTGCGGCACCTACCACTCGCAGATGAACTTCGAGGTGCGGGTCGTCACCGCCGACAACTACGCCAAGTACCTGCAAGCGCTGGCCTCGATCCCGTCCGGTGACCCGGCCAAGCAGCGCAAGGCCCTGCAGGCCATCGGGGAAGCCCCGTGTGCCACCACCACCTATCCGTTCCAGACCGAGCGCCAGCACCGGTCGGCGTCCGAGCGTGCGCAGACCTGCGGCCTCGGTGCGAGCTAGGCCAGGAAGGCGGCAGCGATGAAGCCCGAAGCCCGGATCTTCCTGTGGATCGCCCTGTTCTGTTTCGTGGTGGCCGGCATCTACGCCTACTGGACGGACCGCAACGGCGGGGCCGTCGAGGTGGCCGGCACTGCCGCGCTGATCCTGTCCGGTGGCCTGCTGGGCATCAGCGGCTCGTTCTTCTGGTTCGTCTCGCGGCGCATCGACGCCCGCCCGGAGGACCGCAATGACGCCGAGATCGCCGAGGGCGCCGGCGAGCTGGGCTTCTTCTCGCCCGGCAGCTACTGGCCGGTCGCGATCGCCTTCGCCGCCATGGTGACCGCCATGGGCATGGCCACCGTGCAGTACTGGCTGGTCGGCCTCGGCGTGATCATGGTGCTGTTCACCAGCGGCGGCCTGCTCTTCGAGTACTACACAGGGGACCGCTCACCCCTGCGCTAGCCGTCGGCGGGACTCACGGTCAACAGGTATCGGTCGCCGCCAGGCTGGTGGTCCAGGCGGGCTGTATCTTCACCGTCTTCTGTTCATCTCCTGTCACGACCTGAACATGGATCATGCCGTCGGTCGCCTTTGTTAACTTGCCGCAGGCTGAGCCAGGCTTGGAGGTGTCCCCGTCCTGGTTGTACTTGACCAGCACTTTGGGCGAGGCCGGATCGGCAGCCGGTCCGAACCAGATGATCCCGGTCACAATGGCGAGTAGGAACAGGGCGGCCATCGCGGCGATGACCGAGCTGCGGATCATTTCGCCGACAGTTGATGCGCGATGAGTCCATTGGGAGTACCAAGCCAGCAGCTTTGCGTCACTGCTGACGTCAACTTCCTTCGGCCAGCCGTAAGCCGCTTTGTAAGCGAACCAAATCGAGCAGATCGCGGCAGCCAGCCCCGCAAAGGCCACGCAGGCCGCGAAGATTTTCCAGCCACTGTTCAAGCCCTTGACCGAGTCTTTGCCGATGGCAATTCCGGCTACTCCATAGAGGCCGAGTAGGGCGGTGACACCAGCGATCCACTTCTCTCCGGCGGTGTGGAGAGAATCGACTTGCTTGCTCACGACTCGGTTCAGCTCGTCGGAAGCTGCGCGGAGCGAGATGTCCCCCGGCTCGGCCGAAAATCCGTCGTCACTCTCCTTGAAGGTCAAGGTCCATGACCGTCCACACCCATCCGAGGCGCCTGCTGGAAGACCCGGGTGAGCTTCGGTGCAGCTGCAGTGCACAGTTCGAGTGAGGCTAGTGGAACCTTGCGCCGCCATTGCGGTAGCGGTAAAGCGCAGATCGATGGGGACGCTCAAGTCGGCGTCACACGCTGGGCAGGGACCTGTCGCGTATGGGCCAGTGGCACCCCCTTGGTGAATCTTCCACAGGGACGCTGCCTGCGCTGTGATTGCCATCCATTGGTTCTTGTAATCAATCATTTGCCCCCCGAAATTCGTGCGCTAACTATGCGACCAACGCGAGGAATTGTCGAGAGAGTTGAAGATGCGCATGCGCGGTGATCCGTCGGGCCACAGCGACCACAGCAGCCTTCCTCACCCCGGAGATTTACCGGAGGAGGTAGAACGGCCGCAGGAGGGGCGGCGTACCAGAGAACTCCTGCCGCTCCCACCACATGACGGCGCCGCCGCTGCCCGAGGGCAGCGGCGGCGCCGTGAGGGTTGTCGCGACCGTCAGTCGGTGAGTTCCTTCTGCCGGTGCTGGTCGCGCTCGGCGGCGGCCAGCGCGTCGAGTTCGGCCTGGATGTCGGCCTTCTCGCGGACCGGGTAGAAGAAGCCGCGGATCTTGTTACCGCGCGGGTTGCCGAGCTCGTTCATCTTCTTCGGCACCGTGGTCCCGGCGTACTGCAGCAGGCCGTGGCCGTGGTCGTCCACCGGGCCGAGCGGCTGGTGGACCTCGATGAACTCGCCGTTGGGCAGCAGCTTGATGATGCCGGTCTCGATGCCGTGCTCAAGCACCTCGCGATCGTGCCGCTGCAGGCCGATGCAGATCCGGTAGGTGATCGCGTACACCAGCGGCGGCAGCACCAGCAGGCAGATGCGGCCGGCCCAGGTCATCGCGTTCAGCGAGATGTCGAACGCCTTGGCGATCAGGTCGTTGCCGCCGGAGATCAGCAGCACCGCGTAGAACGTGATGGCCATCGCGCCGAGGCCGGTACGCACCGGCACGTCACGCGGGCGCTGCAGCAGGTTGTGGGCAGACCTGTCCCCGGTGAACTTCGCCTCCAAGAACGGATACGCCCCGGCCAGGGTGAACAGGATGCCCGGCAGCACCAGCGTCGGCCAGAACAGCGGCGGGATGGTGTGGTCGAACAGCCTGATCTCCCAGGACGGGAAGAGCCGGGTCGAGCCGTCCAGGAAGCCGATGTACCAGTCCGGTTGCGAACCGGAGGACACCTGCGCCGGGTTGTACGGGCCGAACAGCCACACCGGGTTGATCTGGGCCAGGCCACCGAGCGCGGCGCACACCGCGAAGACGATGAAGAAGAACCCGCCGGCCTTCATGCCGTAGGTCGGGTACATCCGCTCGCCGCTGACGGTCTGCTCGGTCTTGCCGGGGCCGGGGAACTCGGTGTGCTTCTGCTTGATCAGCAGGGCCATGTGCGCCCCGATCAGGGCGGCCAGGATGCCGGGCACCAGCAGCACGTGCACGATGTAGAGCCGGCCGATGATCACGGTGCCCGGGAACTTGCCACCGAACACCAGGAACTCCGCCCAGCTGCCTATCACCGGGATCGACTGCATGATGGCCGCCGCGATCCGCAGTCCGGTGCCGGACAGCAGGTCGTCGGGCAGCGAGTAGCCGGCGAAGCCCTCGACCAGGCCCAGCGTGATCAGGCCCAGCCCGATCAGCCAGTTCAGCTCACGCGGCTTGCGGAAGGCGCCGGTGAAGAACACCCGGAACATGTGGATCAGCATCGCGGCCATGAACAGCAGCGCGGCCCAGTGGTGGATCTGGCGCATCACCAGGCCACCGCGGACGTCGAAGGAGATGTCGAGCGTCGAGGCGTAGGCCCGCGACATCTCCACGCCGTCCAGCGGCACGTACGAGCCGTCGTAGCGGACCTCGCCCATCGAGGCGTCGAAGAAGAAGGTCAGGAAGGTGCCGGACAGGATCAGGATGATGAACGAGTAGAGCGCGATCTCGCCCATCATGAACGACCAGTGGTCCGGGAAGACCTTGTTCAACTGCTTGCGCATGCCGCCGGCCACGCCCAGCCGGTCCTCGGCCCACCGGCCGGTCTTGCCGACCCGGGTGGCCGGCTTCTCGTACCGCCGGGGGTGCTTGACGGTAGGGGACTGGCGCAGGTCGTCAGGCTCGTTGGTGCTCATGGCCGCTCCCAGAATGCCGGGCCGATCGCCTCGGGGAAATCGGCCTTGGCTTTAAAGTACTGCCTGCCGTCGACCATCTCCACGTCGAGCGGCAACTTGGGCAAGCTACGGGTGGCCGGACCGAACACCGGCTTGGCATCCTGCAGCACGTCGAACTGCGACTGGTGGCAGGGGCAGAGCAGGCGTCCGGTCTTCTGCTCGTACAGCGAGGCCGGGCAGCCGGCGTGCGTGCAGATCTTGGAGAACGCCACGTACTCGCCCCAGCCGAAGTCCGCCTGGTTCTTGCGGGCCTTGACCGCCTGGCCGGGCCGCAGCCGGATCAGCAGGGTCGGCGAGTCGCTGTTCTTGATGCCGCCCTCGACACCGGGGAACACCGTCGCGATGCCGCCGGGCTGCAGGTCGTCCGGGCTGACCCGGCGGCCGTCGCTGTAGACCAGCGGCACGCCCGGGCCGTACGGGGTGTGGAACAGGCTCTGACCGGGGCCGCGTCCGGGCTTCTTGATCATGGCGCCGACCAGCGCGACCAATGGCACGAGGCCGAGCGCGCCGCCGGCCAGTCCCAGCGAGGTCTTGAGCATCGAGCGGCGGGCGATGCCCAGGTCCTGGAAGCCGGACACCAGGGTGCCGGCGCCGAGGATCTGCTGGGTCATGTCCGAGGCGCCGTCGTGCCGGTCCTGGACCGCCTCCTCCTCGGGCAGCAGCCACTTGGCCCACAGCACCGTGCCGATGCCGATACAGGCCAGCGCCAGGCCCAGCAAGCCGCCGACCAGCGGGGTGAAGTAGCGGAAGTTCTGGCTGCCTTCACCGGGCAGCTTCCACTCGTAGGGGACCGCGCCGCAGAACACCACGATGAAGGCCACCGCGGCCAGGAAACCGATCAGGAAGATGGTGGCGATGGTGCGCTCGGCACGCTTCTCGGCCTTGGTTCCCGCGATCGGGTACCGCTCGCGGCGGTGCACGATGTAGACGCCGTCGGCCTCCGCGCCGGCGATCATCGCCTCTTCCGGGCTGAGCCGCGCGGCCTCTTCGGGGGTCAGCTCCTCGCCACCGGAATTCGTGTTGCTCACAGCCGAGCTCCGATCCACAAGATCGACACCATCAGGACGCCGAGGCCGGCGGTCCAGATCAGCAGGCCCTCGGCGACCGGGCCGATCCGGCCGAGGCCGGCACCCCCCGGGTCCTTGGCGGTCTTGAGGTTCTGCACGTAGGCGATGATCGCGCGCTTCTGATCAGGGGTGATCTGGTTGTTGTTGAAGACCGGCATGTTCTCCGGGCCGACCAGCATGGCCGTCCACAGCTGCCGGTCGGTGGCGCGGTACAGGTCCGGGGCGACCTTGCCGGCCGACAGCGGCGCCCCCTTGCCGGTGGCGCCGTGGCAGGAGGCGCAGTTCAGCCGGAACAGCTCGCCGCCCTCGCCGAGCGTGCCGGAGCCGGAGCGCAGGTTGGCGTCGGCCGCCGGAACCTCGGGACCGCCGCCCTTGGACTGCACGAACGCGCCGAGCTGCAGGATCTCCTGCTCGGTGAACTTGGGCACCTTGCGCAGTTCCAGGGCGCCCTGGGTGGGCGCGGGCATCCGGCCGGTGCTGACCTGGAAGTACACGCTGGCCGAGCCGGTGCCGATCAGGGTCGGCCCGCGACCAGGCACGCCCTCCAGGTTGGCGCCGTGGCAGGTGATGCAGGTGTTGTTGTACATCTGCCGGCCGGCCTCGATGTCCTGGCTGCTGACGGTGTCGTCGGCGCCGGACGTCGGGGCGATCAGGGCGTAGCCGCCGCCGACCGCTGTCAGGGCGCCGACCAGCACCGCCAGGCCGGTGACCTGCCGCCGCAACCCGGCACGGCGTCGTCGCGGCGCGGTGCGGCCGGTGCCGGTGCCGGCGTCGTCGGTGGTGTCCGCGCCGGCACTGCCCACGACGGCGGGCGCGAAGCCGAGGTCGCCGTCCGCGTCGAGGCGGTCCTCGTCGGTCATGGACGTCCTTTCGGGGTTCGGGCCGGCGAGCCGGGCCGGGTGGTGCTGTACCTGTTCGTCGTCACGGTCGTAGATGGCGCTAATGGATGAGGTAGATCGTCGCGAACAGGCCGATCCAGACGACATCGACGAAGTGCCAGTAGTAGGACACCACGATCGCCGCGGTGGCCTGGGCCGGCGTGAACCTGCCGAGCGCGGTGCGGGCCAGGAAGAACAGGAACGCGATCAGGCCGCCGGTCACGTGCAAGCCGTGGAAACCGGTGGTGAGATAGAACACCGAGCCGTAGCCGGACGACGACAGCGTCATGCCCGCCTCGTGCACGCCGTTGACCAGGTGGCGGTACTCCAGGACCTGGTTGCGGTACTCGTTGGCCTGCCCGAGCACGAAGATCAGGCCCATCACGAAAGTGAGCGTGAACCAGCGGCGCAGGCCGTAGACATCGCCGCGCTCGGCGGCGAACACCCCCCACTGGCAGGTCACCGACGAGGCCACCAGGATCACCGTGAACACCGTCGCGTACGGCACCGCCAGGTGCACCTCGTAGGCCGGGTTGCCGTTCAGGGCAGGAGCGCCGGGCCAGACGTCGAGGTTGTTGGCGCGGACCGTGAAGTACATCGCGAACAGCCCTGCGAAGAACATCAGCTCGCTGGACAGCCACACGATCGTCCCGACGCTGACCAGGTTCGGCCGGGTCAGCGAATGAACCTGGGACGAGGGAAAGCGCCCGGCCGGAGCGGCCTGTGCAGTCGATGTCACCCCTGCATTATTGCCTTATCCCGCGGTGGCCGTGTGGCACGGGGTCCGTGCGGTGGACGTGTTCTTCGCTCATTACCCTCGAAGCGTGCCCGGCACCCCGTTCGTGCTCGCTCCGGTGCTCGCCCACGGCGGGGAATCACCGGGCTCGACGGCGCCCTCCGACCTGCCCCGGTTCACCCTGGCGCGGCTGTTCACCGAGGTCGAGCTGGACTGGTGGCTGGTGGTCCCGCTGCTGGTCGTGACCGGGCTGTACCTGTGGGGGATGTGGCGGCTGCGGTTGCGCGGCGACCACTGGCCGGTCGGCCGCTCGACGGCGTTCCTGGCCGGTGGGATCGGGGTGATCGCCTTCGCCGGGATGAGCGGGCTGGGCAGCTACGACACCACGATGTTCTCGCTGCACATGATCCAGCACATGCTGCTGGCGATGGTGGCACCGATCTTCCTGGCCCTCGGCGCGCCGATCACGCTGGCGCTGCGCACCACGCCACGCCGGGTGCGGGCAGCGCTGCTGGCGCTGCTGCACAGCCGGTTGGCCAGGCTGCTGACCTTCCCGATGGTGGGCTGGGCGCTGTACGTGGCGAGCCCGTTCGCGCTCTACTTCACCGGCTGGTACCCGGCGACCCTGGACCATCCGGTGCTGCACGAACTGCTGCACCTGCACTTCCTGCTGGTCGGCTCGCTGTTCTTCTGGCCGATGGTCGGCATCGACCCGCTGCCCGGCCGGCAGTCACCGCCCTTCCGGTTCCTGATCCTGGTCACGACCCTGCCGTTCCACGCCATCCTGGGACTGTCCATCTACACCCAGACCGCCCTGATCGCCGGGTCCCACTACCAGGGACTTCGGCTCGACTGGCTGGACCCGCTGTCCGACCAGCGGGTCGGCGGCGGCCTGCTGTGGTCGTCCGGCGAGCTGGTGGGCCTGATCATGCTGGGCGTGGTGGCCGCCCAGTGGATCAAGGCCTCGGAACGGGAGGCGGTCCGGGAGGACCGCCGGCTGGACCGGTTGGAGGCCGCTGAGGCGGCCGCGCAAGCTGCCGCGGTGTCCCCGTCGGCAGCCGGTGCGCCGCTGGATACGATGACCAGGCCCGAGGTTCTTCCCGGCGCCCGGCCGGCAGGTTCTGCGACGAAGGAAGTGCAGCTTTAGATGACCTCACCCGCGAACCTCACCGTCGTGGTCTACAGCCAGCTCGCCGACCTGCGTGCCGCGGTCCGGACCGCGGTGGGACGCCGGGCCGCGCCCGACCTGGGCCGGATCGACTGGGTGGAGTGCGCCAACTACAGCCAACTGCGCAACCAACTCGACTCCGGCGACATCGACCTGGTGCTGGTGGACGGCGACGCCCAGCCCACCGGCGGCATCGGGCTGTGCCGGCAGTTCAAGAACGAGATTCCCGACTGCCCGCCGATCGTGGTGCTGCTGGAACGGGCCCAGGACCGCTGGCTGGCGGCCTGGTCGCAGGCCGACGCCACCCTCGTGCGGCCGATCGACCCGATGGTGGCCGCCCGCACCGTGGCGGAGCTGCTGCGGGCCCGCGCTACGGCGATCCCCGTGGTGCGTTGACCGGGTCCGCAGATGCGACCCCGACCGTGACCGCGTCCCAGCAGCCGCCCCGGTGGGCTGACCTGCTCGCCCCCCTGATGCGCGGGCAGTCGCTGTCGGCCGAGGCGACCGGCTGGGCGATGGCCGAGATCATGGCGGGCGAGGCCAGCCCCGCCCAGCTCGCGGCCTTCGCGGTGCTGCTGCGGGCCAAGGGTGAGACCCCCGACGAACTCGCCGGCCTGGTGCGCAGCATGCTGGCCAGTGCCGTGCCGGTGGCCCTGTCCCAGCCGGCGGTGGACGTGGTCGGCACCGGCGGGGACCGCGCCCTGACGGTGAACATCTCCACGATGGCGGCGCTGGTGACCGCCGGCTCCGGGCGCACCGTGGTCAAGCACGGCAACCGGGCGGCGTCCTCGGCATGCGGCACCGCCGACGTGCTCGAGGAGCTCGGGGTGGCCATCGACCTGGCTGCCGACGGGGTGCTGGCCACCGTGGCCGAGGTCGGCATCGGTTTCTGCTTCGCACCCGTCTTCCATGCCGGCATGCGGCACGCCAGCGGCCCGCGCCGGGAACTCGGCGTCCCGACCGCGTTCAACTACCTCGGCCCGCTGACCAACCCGGCCCGTCCGGCGGCGGCCGCGATCGGCGCCTACGACCGGCAGATGGCCCCGGTGATGGCCCAGGTGCTGGCCGACCGGGGCGACCGGGGCATGGTGTTCCGGGGCGACGACGGGCTCGACGAGCTGACCACCACGACCACCTCGCAGGTCTGGCTGGTGCACGAGGGCGCGGTTCGGCCGGACGAGCTGGACCCGGCGTCGGTCGGGATCACGCCGGCCGAGCCACAGGCGCTACGCGGCGGCTCGGCGGCGTTCAACGCCGAGGTGGTCCGGCAGGTGCTCGCCGGCCAGCTCGGACCGGTGCGGGATGCGGTGCTGCTCAACGCCGCCGCGGCGATCGCCGCCTTCGACGGGGTGCTGGACTCGGCCGAGGGGGCGATCCGGCACGGCCTGCCGATCGCCGCCGCCGCGGTCGACGACGGAGCCGCCGCCCAGCTGCTGCGGGCCTGGGTGGACCTCAGCCGGCAACTGCGCGCCAAGCAGGACCGCTGAGCCCGCTGCCGGTTCGCTGAGCCTGCTGCCGGTTCGCTGAGCGCTGCTGCCGGGCTACTCCGGGGCCGCGTAGCCGATCGAGAAGGCCGACTCCAGGTCGTGGCGGGAGTAGGCGCGGAACGCCACGTGGGTGTCGGTGCTCAGCACCCCTTCGATCCGGCTCAACCGGCCGGCGATGACGTCGGCGATCTGGTCGAACTCGCGCACCCGGACGACCGCGATCAGGTCGACGTCGCCGGCCACGCTGTAGACCTCGCTGACCCCCTCCAGGTCGGCGATCGCCTGGGCGACTTCCGGAATCCTGTTCGCCGCGACGTTGACCATGACGATGGTGGTGATCATGCGCTGATCCTAGAGCCCGCTGCCGACCGGATGGGCTGGTGTGTGACCGGCAGCCGGCGGCGGTCGGCGAACGGGTGGGCGCTGCGCCGGGCGCTGTCGGCCGAGGCCAGCCAGCTGCGCAGCCGGGCGGCTCCGGCTGCTGGCGACGTCCACGGCTCGCTGGCCGAGACCAGTCGGGTGCCGGGTTCGTTGAGCCAGCGCAGCAGCAACTCGGTCTCCTCCACGGTGGCGGCGGTGGCCAGGGTGGCCGCGTCGGAGGTGTGGACCACGACCTCGGCGGAGGCCTGCAGCGCCGCCACCAGAGGCATCGGCGGCACGCCGCAGGCCGCCACGTCCGCCCCGACGAGCCGGCCGTGCCGGATCACCACCAGCTCCCAGCCGCCGGAACCGTCCGGGCGGGCGGCGACCAGTTCGGCGATCCCGGTGAGCGCGACCAGTGCCTGCATCCGGGCGCAGCTGCGCACCAGGGTGGCGATCCGGTCGCGGATGATCGCGGCTTCTTCATAACGCTGGGCGACCGCCAGGGCCGCCAACCGGTCCCGCAGCGGCTCGATCAGCATCGCGACGTCGGCCTGCCAGGCCTGCACGACGGTGTCGACCAGCTGGGCGTAGGCCTGCGGGGAAAGCCCGTCCTCGCAGGGCGCGGCACACTTGCCGATACCGGCCAGCGCACAGGCCGACCGGACCGGCCGGCCGGGAGCCAGCCGGTCGGTGCACTGCCGGATGGGCACCGCGTCGTGGATGGCGTCGCGCAGTTGCTCGGCCTGCCGGGTGGAACGCAGCGGGCCGAAGTACTGGGCACCGTCGGTGCGGGCCTGGTGCACGATCGACAGCCGCGGATAGGGCTCCCTGGTCAACTTGAGCCAGATCGTCCGGTCGCCGTTCTTGGAGCGCCGGTTGTAGCGCGGCTTGAGCGAGGTGATCAGCCGCAGCTCGCGGACCTGGGCCTCCAGGGGGTGCGCGCAGACGATCGAGGACACCGACTCGGCCAGGCCCACCATCTCGCCCATCCGGCTGCGGGTCTCCGACGCCACGAAGTACTGCCGCACCCGGGTGCGCAGGTCCTTGCTGGTGCCGACGTAGAGGGCCTGGCCGGCGGCGTCGTTGAACAGGTAGACGCCGGGCGCGTGCGGCAACCCGTCCGCCAAGTGCCGCTTGCGGCGCTGCGCGTCGGAGACCTGGGAGGTAAAGGCACGCAGCTCGGGTAGCGAGTGCACCCCCAACGTGCCCAGCCGCGCGATCAGGGCGTGCAACACGTCGACGGTGGCCTGGGCGTCGGTCAGCGCCCGGTGGTTGGGCGTGACGGGGGAGGAGAAGAACCGGGCCAGCGTGCTCAGCTTGCAGTTGGGCACCTCGTCGCGGGTCAGCACCCGGCGGGCCAGCAGGGCGGTGTCGAGCACCGGCGGCCCGGGCCAGCTGCGTTGCTGGCTGGTGCAGGCGGCCTTGAGGAAACCGATGTCGAACGGGGCGTTGTGCGCCACCAGCACCGCGCCGGCGGCGAACTCCAGGAAGGCGGGCAGCACCGAGGTGATCGGTGGCGCCCCGGACACCATGCCGTCGGTGATGCCGGTGAGCACGCTGACGAACGGGCTGATCGGCATGCCCGGATCGACCAGGGTGGCGAACTCGCCGAGCACCTCGCCGCAGCGCACCTTGACCGCCCCGATCTCGGTGATGGCGTCCGTTCCCGACGCGCCGCCGGTGGTCTCGAGGTCGACCACCACGAAGGTGGTCTCGCGCAGTGGCTGCCCCAGGCAGTCGTCGATGCTGTCGAGGCTGAGCTGGCCGGTGGTCGTCGCGGTCACAATCGAACACGTTAGCGATAGGGTGTGACGAAAGCAGTAGGCCGCGGGCAACTGTTCGGCGAAAACGGCTCGAATCAGCTCCGGCGATCGGCTCAGGACGAAAACTGTCAGTACCTGTTCCTACGGTGTGGGGACCTGCGGAACACGTCCCGCCGGCCGAAGAGGTGGAGGTTCGAGATGCTCATCGATTGCGACAGCTGCGCGGCCCGCGACATCAGCTGCAAGGACTGCGTGGTGGCCGTGCTGCTAGGGCCGCATCGGGGCGCGGTGGAACTCGACAGTGCCGAGCAGGACGCGCTCGGTGCGCTGGCCAGCGGGGGGCTGTTGCCACCGCTTCGGCTGGTGCCCACCAGTCGTCCGATGGACCCGCCGGGCCCGCGCACTGCAATTGCCTGATTTGTGACGCCGGTGTGAAAAAATAGCCACCCGACACGGCCCGATCAGATTGCTCAATGACCCGGCCGTCACGTAATCTTTCCGAGATCTTCCGGCTGCCGCCTCCCGACGGGAGGCACCGGAGGAACCGCCGAGTCGGCCAACCGATCAGTTGCAGAAACAGCCTCGTTCCTGAGTGCTGTTCGCTGGTCCGCGCCGAACCGGGGACCCAGGTTTCTGGGGTGAATCGGAGCAGTACGGGGCGCTCGATACCCGGTACGGCACTGTTCCGTAGGGCAACTTCCAAGCCCGAACCCGACAGCTAACTCGGTAGGCGGTCGAGTGGAAGAGGAGTTCCGCCAACAGTGGCGTCAACTCGCATTACGCGGCTCAGCCGCACCGTCGTCAGTGTGCTCATCGTCACCGCCGCGGCCTTGGTGGCTCCGCTAACCGCGCAGGCCGTCCCGCAACTGGAGGCCCCCACCACCTCGGCACAGGCCAACGCCAAGTTGCACGAGCTGGCCAAGTCCAGCGAGAAGTTGGCCGAACAGCTCAATCAGGCCCAGATCGACGTCCGCTCCGCCCAGCGGGCCGCCGCCACCGCCACCCAGGTCGCCGCCGCCGCCGAGCTGAAGGCGCACACCGCCCAGCGACAGCTGGCCGGGCTGCTGGCCTCCCAGTACAAGGCGGCCTCGTTCAGCCGGACGGCCGCGTTGCTGGCCAGCCGCTCCACCGACGGCTACCTACAGACCATCCAGTCGATGAACCTGCTCACCCAGCACCAGAGCGTGGTGGCGCTGACCGCCAGCAAGGCCATCGCGACCTCGCGCCAGGCCGCCGAGCAGGCCGCCGCCGCGGTGGCCGCGGCGGTTGCCAAGCGGGATGCCCTGGCCAAGCGGCAGGCCGACCTCAAGCGCGAGGTGACCAAGTACAAGGCGCTGCTCGCCACCCTGACCGCTGCCGAGCGGGCCAAGTACTACAACCCGGTTCCGCAGCCGTCGGCGGCCAAGGTCGAGCAGGTGGTGGTCCGGGCAGTCGCTACGGCGATGCCGGCAGTGCACGCCTCGGGCGGCGCAGGCAGGGCCATCTCCGAGGCCCGTGCCCAGCTCGGCAAGCCGTACCAGTACGGCGGCAGCGGCCCGAACTCCTTCGACTGCTCGGGGCTGACCTCCTGGGCGTGGCGGGCGGCCGGCGTCAACCTGCCGCACAGTGCCGCCAGCCAGCAGGGCATGGGCACGCCGGTGAGCCGGGACAACCTGCAGCCCGGTGACCTGGTGTTCTTCGGATCGCCGGCCTACCACGTGGGTCTCTATGTCGGTGACGGCATGATGATCCACGCGCCGACCAGTGGCGATGTCGTCAAGATGTCGCCGCTGTCCTACATGAGCGATTACTCAGGGGCCACCCGGGTCGGGTGAGCCAACCAGCTGAATCGAACGGGCGGGAACCGGTGACGGTCCCGCCCGTTCGGCTGTCCCGGCGCGGTGGCCGCCACTGGCGGTTCTGGACCGGTGCCGCCGCCCTGGTCGTGGTGCTGCTGGTGGCCGCAGTGGTCTGGCAGGCCGGCCGGCGATCGCGCCCGGCGACCTCCGACGCCGCCCGCCCCGACGACGTCGCCGCGGTACTGACCGTGCTGCATCATCATGCCGACGCGCTGCTGCGGCGCGACGGCCGGTCCTGGGCCGAGGATCTGGACAGCTCACCTGAGTCGGCGGGCTACGCCGGCCGCCAGCGGCAGGTGTTCAGCAACCTGGCGCAGCTGTCGCTGGACACCTGGCGCTACACGCTGGTCGCGCCGGTCACCGACCCCACCGTGCTGACCCCCGCAACGAGCCGGCTGGGTGCGCCAGTGGTGATCGTGCACGTCGCGCTGCAGTACGCGCTGGCCGGCCTCGACCCGGCCCCCACCGAACAGCAGCTCTGGCTGACCGCCGTGCGACGCGGCACGGGCTGGAAGCTGGCCTCCGACGACGACCTCGCGACGGCCGGCGGGGCGTCCTGGCGGGGGCCGTGGGACTTCGGGCAGCTGCTGTCCCGGCGTGGCCGGCACACCCTGGTGTTGGCGCATCCGGCGCACCGGCAGGATATGACGGTGTTCGCCCAACTGGTCGAGAGCGCCGTTCCGGTGGTGACCCGGGTGTGGGGCAGCGACTGGAACGATCAGGTCGTGATACTGATTCCGGACACCGCGCAGGAGTTCACCGCGGTGACCGGGGACCGCGCCGACACCGCCGACCTCGCCGCGGTGGCGGTCGCCGACCAGGTGCGCGGCGACGGGACGGTGCTCGGCGCCCGGATCGTGCTGAACCCCGCCAATCTGGCCCGGCTGGATCCCACCGGACGCCGGCTGGTGATCGGGCACGAGCTCACCCACATCGCGTCCCGGGCGGCCACCTCCGACCAGATGCCGACCTGGCTGGTCGAAGGGCTGGCCGACTACGTCGGCAACCTCGGCTCGAACCTGCCGGTACCGGCCATCGCAGCCGAACTCGCCACCGAGGTACGGGCCGGCCGGGTGCCGGCTGCGCTGCCGTCCGACGCCGCCTTCGCCGGAGGCAGCCGGTTACCGCAGGCCTACGAGCAGTCCTGGCTGGCCTGCCGGCTGATCGCCGAGCGGGCCGGGCAGGCCGGCCTGGTGCGGCTGTACCGGGCGGTGGCCCAGGCTGCTGACGCCGATCCGGCCACCGCGCTGGCGGTGGGGCTGCGTGCGGTGCTGCGCACCGACGTGGCGGCCTTCACCGCCGCCTGGCGGTCCTACCTGGTCCGGGAGCTGCGATGAGCACCCGCCGGCTGCTGGTCGTCACCAACGATTTCCCGCCGCGCCAGGGCGGCATCCAGTCCTTCGTCTACGAGCTGGTGCGGCGGCTGCCGGCCGATCAGGTGGCGGTGTACGCATCAGACCACCCGGGCTCGAAGGCCTTCGACGCCGACCAGGACTTTCCGGTGCGCCGGCATCCGGGTGGGCTGCTGATCCCCACGCCGCGAGCCCGGCGCCTCGTGCTGCAGGCCCGGCAGGACATCGGTAGCACGTCGGTGTGGTTCGGGGCGTCCGCGCCGCTCGGGCTGCTGGCGGGCTCGCTGCGCCGGGCCGGGGTGCGCCGGCTGGTGGCCAGCACCCACGGGCACGAGGCCGGCTGGGCGATGCTGCCGGGTGGCCGGCAGGCGTTGCGCCGGATCGGCAACCAGGTGGACGTGGTGACCTACCTGGCCGACTACACCCGGCAGCGGCTGGCGGGGGCGTTCGGTCCGCACCCGGCGCTGGTGCAGCTCGCCCCCGGGGTGGACGTGGCCACCTTCACCCCGGACGTGTCCGGCAGCGCGGTACGGCAGCGGCACGGCCTGGCCGGCCGTCCGGTGGTGGTCTGCGTCTCCCGGCTGGTGCCGCGCAAGGGCCAGGACGTGCTGATCCAGGCGATGCCCGCGATCGCCGCCCGGGTCGAGCAGGCGGTGTTGCTGATCGTCGGCGGCGGCCCGTACGAGCAGAAGCTGCGGCAGTTGGCCGACCGGGTCGGGGTGGCCGACCGGGTGGTCTTCACCGGCCCGGTGCCCGGCGCCGAACTCCCCGAGCACTTCGCGGCCGGCGACGTCTTCGCCATGCCGTGCCGGACCCGCCGGCTGGGCATGGACGTCGAGGGGTTGGGGATCGTGTTCCTGGAGGCGTCGGCGTCCGGACTGCCGGTGCTGGCCGGCAACTCCGGTGGCGCCCCGGACGCGGTCCGGGACGGCATCACCGGGCTGGTGGTGGACGGCCGGGACGTGGCCGCGGTGGCCCAGCAGCTCGGCGACCTGCTCGCCGACCCGCACCGGGCCGCCAGGATGGGCGCCGCCGGCCGGCGGTGGACCGAGCAGGCCTGGCAGTGGGACACCGTGGCCGACCGGCTGGCCGAACTGCTGCAGCTGTAGGCCGAAACTGCTCCAGGGCCGAACCGCGGGCAGCTAGTCGCGGCCGCCGGAGTACAGCGCGGCGATGTCGCCGGCCCGCTCGGACATCACCAGGTTGCGCTTGAGCTTGAGCGACGGGGTGAGCTGCCCACCGGCCTCGGTCCAGTCGGCGGCCAGGATGGTGAACTTCTTGATCGCCTCGGCCTGCGACACAGCCCGGTTGGCGTCGTCGATGGCCTGCTGGATCTCCGCACGTAGCTCCGGGTCGTCCACCAGGTCGGACACCTCGGTGTCCGCGGGCCGGCCGGCCTTCTCCAGCCAGGTCGGCAGCGACTCCGGGTCCACGGTGATCAGGGCGGCGATGAACGGCTTCTGGTCGCCGACCACCAGGCACTGGCTGACCAGCCAGTGCGCCCGGACCCGGTCCTCCAGCACCGCCGGGGCCACGTTCTTGCCGGCTGCGGTGACGATAAGTTCCTTCTTGCGTCCGGTGATGGTGACAAAGCCGTCGTCGTCGATCTCGCCGATGTCGCCGGTGTGGAACCAGGTCTTGCCGTCCCGTTCCTCCAGCGCGTCCGCGGTGGCTGTCGAGTTCTTCCAGTAGCCGTCGAAGACCACCGGACCGGCCAGCAGGATCTCGCCGTCGTCGGCGATCTGGACGCTCATGCCGGCGACCGGCCGGCCGACCGAGCCGACCTTGATGTTGTCCTCGACGTTCAGGCAGGCGCCGGCGGTGGTCTCGGTCAGCCCGTAGCCCTCGTAGATGGTCACGCCGATGCCGCGGAAGAAATGCCCGAGCCGGGCGCCCAGCGGCGCACCGCCGGAGATGGCGGCGGTGCACTGGCCACCGAGCGCGGCCCGCAACTTGGAGTAGACCAGCTTGTCGAACACCTTGTGCTGCAGCCGCAGCGCCGGTCCGGCTCCGCCGGAATCCATCGCCTCGGAGTACCGGATGGCCACCGACTCGGCGCGGTCGAAGATCTTGCCCTTGCCGTCGGCGTGCGCGCGCTGCTTGGCGGTGTTGTAGACCTTCTCGAAGACCCGCGGCACGCTCAGCACGAAGGTCGGCTGATAGACGGCGAAGTCGGCGATCAGGTTCTTGATGTCGGCGGTGTGGCCCAGCGTGCAGCCGGTCGCGATGGCGCCCATCTCGATGGCCCGGCCGAACACGTGCGCGATCGGCAGGAACAACAGCGTGGAGGTCTCGGCGTTGAACAGGTTGCCCAGCCCGCTGGCCACCTCCGACACCTCGGACAGGAAGTTCAGGTGGGTCAGCTCGCAACCCTTGGGACGCCCGGTGGTGCCGGAGGTGTAGATCAGCGAAGCCAGGTCGTCGGCCTTGCCGGCCGCCAGCCGGGCGTGCACCTGTTCGGCGTCGACGCCTTCGCCGGCCGCGGTGAGCTCGTCGACCGCGCCGTCCTCGATCTGCCAGACCCGGCTCAGCCCGGGAGTGCGCTCGCGCACCTCGGAGACGATCGCGGCGTGCGCGGCGGTCTCGACGATCACCGACCCGGCCTCGGAGTCGGACAGGATCCACTCCACCTGCTCGGCCGAGGAGGTCTCATAGATCGGCACCACCACCGCACCGATAGCCAGCACCGCGAAGTCGAACAGCGTCCACTCGTAGCGGGTCTTGCTCATCAGCGCGACCCGGTCGCCGGGTGCGATGCCGGCCGCGACCAGCCCGCGGGCGACGTCCAGCACCTGCTCGGCGAACTGGGCCGCGGTCACCTCGCGCCAGCCGTCGCCGCTGCGCACCTTCAGCGACACCAGGTCCGGCCTGGTCCGGGCGTTGTCGAAGACGAACTGGGCAGCATTGTTCTGCGGAGGGGTTCCGGCGCTGGGAATCGTCAGTTCACGCACTGGTTCGCCTCTCGCGGGGTCGGTCGTTCTGTACGGCACAGCTGGCACGGCTCGGGATCGTCGAAACGTCACCCTGGGCCGCAGGGTAGTCGCATCGACGGTTGCACCGCGTGTCATCCTGCCGCAATGCAACCGCAAGTCCACCTCGTCGACGACACCTGGATCGATGCGGCACCTGAAACAGTGTCGGCCGAGGTGCGGGATCCGGCCAACTGGCAGGCCTGGTGGCCCTACCTGCGGCTGACCGTGACCCGGGACCGCGGCGTCAAGGGCATCCAGTTCGCGGCCGAGTCCGGGCCGTCCGGGCGCTGGCCGGCGCTGACCGGCACGGTGGAGATCTGGCTGGAGCCGTTCAAGACCGGGGTCATCCTGCACCACTTCCTGCGGCTGGCACCGGCCGGCGGCGAGCAGTTGCCGCCCCGGGTGGCCCGCCGGGCCGGCCGACGGGCCGGCTGGCACGCCAAGCGGGTGTTCTGGCGGCTCAAGGACAGCCTGGAGGCGGCGCCGCGGACGGATACTGAGAACGGCGTCGCCCGTCCTGCTGCCCCAGCCGGGTAACTCACCGGTAACCTTCGCCCATGGCCGATGAGTCAACCCAGTCGATCACCATCAACGCAGCACCGGACGCCGTGCTGGCGGTGATCGCCGACTTCGCCGCCTACCCGCAGTGGGCCAAGTCGGTGAAGTCCACCGAGGTGACCAAGCCCGGCCCGGGCGGGCGGGCCGAGCAGGTGGCCTTCAAGATCGACGCGGGCGGTATCCGCGACGAGTACGAGCTCGCCTACACCTGGCAGGACCTCAAGGTGTCCTGGACGCTGGTCAAGGGCCAGATGCAGAAGGCCCAGCGCGGCTCCTACACCCTGGTGCCGACCGGCGCCGGCGCCACCGAGGTGACCTACAACCTCGCGGTGGACCTGGCGATCCCGATGCTCGGCATGCTCAAGCGCAAGGCCGAGAAGGTCGTGATGGACACCGCGCTCAAGGAGCTGAAGAAGCGCGTCGAGACCGGCTGATGCCGCTCGCGATCGGCGTCGACATCGGCGGCACCAAGGTCGCCGGCGGGGTGGTGGACGACCAGGGCCGGGTGCTGGACACCGCCCGGCGTCCGACCCCCGGGCACGACGTGGCCCAGACCCAGGCGGTGATCGCCGAGGTGGTCCGCGAGCTGGCCGACCGGCATCCGGTCTCCGCGGTCGGCATCGGGGCGGCCGGCTGGATCGCCAACGACCGCGCCACGGTGCTGTTCTCCCCGCACCTGGCCTGGCGGGACGAGCCATTGCGGGACGCGCTGGCCGGCGCGATCGGGGTGCCGGTGCTGGTCGAGAACGACGCCAACGCCGCGGCCTGGGCCGAGTACCGCTTCGGCGCGGCCCGCGGTGCGCAGGTGGCGGTGATGGTCACCCTGGGCACCGGGATCGGCGGCGGGCTGGTGCTCGACGGCACGCTCTACCGCGGGGCGTACGGGGTCGGCTGCGAGTACGGGCACATGAGCGTGGTCCCGGACGGCCGCCGGTGCGCCTGCGGCAACCGGGGCTGCTGGGAGATGTATGCCTCGGGTCGGGCCCTGGCCCGCGACGCCCGCGAACTCGCCGATGTCTCACCGGTCGGCGCCCACCGACTGCTGACCCTGGCCGACGGTGACCTCAACCGGCTGACCGGCCCGCTGGTGACCCAGGCAGCCAGCGAGGGCGACCCGGCCGCGGTGGAGATCTACACCGCGATGGGACGCTGGCTGGGCCGCGGCCTGGCCAGCCTGGCGGCGGTGCTGGATCCGTCGGTGTTCGTGATCGGCGGCGGGGTGTCCGAGGCCGGCGAGCTGTTGCTGGCACCGGCGCGGCAGGCCTTCGCCGAGAGCCTCACCGGACGCGGCTTCCGGCCGGCAGCCGGCATCGAGCTGGCTGAGCTGGGCCCGCAGGCCGGCCTGGTCGGGGCGGCCGACCTGGCCCGCGCCGCAGCCGGATCCGGCTGAACCGCCGCTGAACCGACCCCTTGCGGCCGCGCCAACGACCGGCGCGGCTCACTGCGGCCGCGGTTCAGGACAGCTCATGGAAGCAGCAGGACCCGGTGGCGCCGCTGACCATGTTGAGCACCGCGTTCTGGTTGGCGGCCAACCCGCCGCGCAGGTACATGCCGGAGTAGCCGCGGGCGCCGAGGAAGGCGCCCCAGACCAGCAGCCACTCGGTCGGGCCGTCGTCCGACGGGAACAGCTCGGTGTGCGGGTGGATGCGCCGCTGCAGCACGAACTGCTCGTTCATCGACTCGGCCAGCAGTGCGGCCCAGGCGTCCGGCTCGGTCTGCCAGCCGGGGGTCACGCCGGCACCGCCGTGCAGCATCACCGGCTTGAGGATCAGCTCCTCGCGCTCAGCCAGCGCGTACTCCTCCAGCTGCACGCTGCGGCCGGCCACGGTGACCGGTCCGGGCCGGACGGTCCGGGTCCAGGGCAGCAGCCGATCCAGCACCTCCAGCTCGTCCGGGCTGAAGATCGGCCGGTTGGCCTCGTCGGACAGCAGCGCCAGCGCGCCCTTGCTGCCGTAGAGCTCGGCGTCCATCGGCGAGAAGATCTGCACCTTGCCGCGCTCGGCGGCCCGCAGCACCGGCTCGATCAGGCCGGGGCCGGTGGGGTCGAGCAGGTCCTCGATCAGGAACAGCCGGTAGATCACGTCCACCTTGCGGCCGTCCAGCCAGACGTCGTGCTGCTCGTCCACCCGCAGCTGCCCGAGATGGCAGGCGAAGGCGTCCATACCGCGCTGGGTGAGCGCGGCGGCATTCTTGTGCAACTGCGGTTCCAGCTCGGGGTAGCTGGCCGGCCAGTCGCAGAACGCCACCACTGGCCGGGTACCCGGCGCGGCGTTGCACTCGGCCAGCAGGGTCTGGGCGACCTCGTCCATGGTGTCGATGTAGCCCAGGTTGTGCTCGGCCGCGAATTCGGCCATGAACGGCTGGTCCAGGAACGCCCGGATCAGGCCCCCGCTGTCGATGCCGCCCAGTGCGGCGCTCATGTTGTACTCCAGCACCCGGAAGCCGGTGTCGTCGAGATACAGGTCGGCCCGCGACAGCCGGCTCGGCGCGTTGCCACGGCCCCGGACGATCGCGTCCACCTGCTGGCGGGGCACTCCGGTGGCCAGCGCGAAGGCGCCGAGGTCGCCGCCGAACAAACGATCCGGCAGGCCGGTCAGGCACCGGTACAGGGTTTCCAGGTCGCTTCCCAGCTGCTGCACCTGCTCGTGCTGCAGCAGGCCGGGACGGGTCAGGCAGCGGCCGTCGAAATGGGTGCCCACTGTCACCGGCTGGACGGCGGCCTGGAAATCGCCGGCCCGGATGCCGCTGGCGGCAAAGGCCGCCAGGTAGTCCTCGGTGAGCTTGTTGTGGTGGATCCGGGTGCTGGGCGCCGGTGCTGCGGTGGCGAACTCGGTCACGGTGGAAGCGCTCCCGTCCTGTTCTCGGCGGTGTCGTCGATGACTGCTGTTCGAGCGCCCACAGGCTAACCCTTCTGCAGACACACGGGTCGAGGTTTGAGTTATCGGAGCGGGTCGAAATGCGAGGGAGAATCGCACCCACCAGTACAACGAAGAATGCGAAATGCCGTCCGCCGGGGACCCGGGTTGCTCCAGCGGGCGGCGGCGGGTTTGCTGGTAGCCGTGACCGAACAAGAGATTCCCGAGGCCGGCCCCCCCGATGTCGCCGTCAGCCTGGACTGGCATCCGGACGGCGAGGCGTTGCGTGGCGAGGTGGTGGCTCGAAATGTGGGCAACCGCCGGGTGCGCCTGACCGGCAAGCCGCGCCTCATTCCGCTCGACGACGCCGGGCAGCCGCTGGATGCCGACGCGATCATCACCCTCGAGATGCTGATGCCCGGCTACGTCGAGCTCGACCCGGGGGAGTCGGCGGCGGCCCCGGTGGGGTGGGCGGGCTGGGACGGGCCCCCCGCCGGGCCGCAGGTGCGGGTCGAATGGCCCGGCGGGTCGGTGGACGTGACCACCGAGGGACCGCGGCAACCAGCGGGACGCGGACCGGCGACCAACCTGATCAGCTCTTGGTTCAGCCGCACCGATTCTTAGCCGCTGTCGGTCAATGCAGCTGGATTTCGAAATCGGTTGAGCATTCATCTTAATGGGAGCGTTATCAGCGCCAAGATTTGAACTTCATTGAACACATGTGTGGAGATAGTCAGATTTCTGTTGGATAACGGTGAAGTGGCGAGGTCATTCTCTTTGCTGCTCTTGTCCAGATAACAAAACCCGTGCTAGACCTGAATGCACTCGGAATTGTCGCTTTCCTTGGCGTGACGTTCTGCGCTTCCCCCGAGGCACATGCGAAGGAATGTGGCTGCCGAGCCCTCTGAGTGCGCTACCCCCGGCGCGCTCTACCCCCATCAGGAGGCTCGTAGTGAGACTTACCCGCACCTCGGTCCGCACCGGCGCCGTTGCCGTTGCGGTCGGCACGCTGGCAACCGGCACCCTGCTCCTCGCCCCCGGCACGCAGGCCGCCGCCCCGTCAGCTGCTCCGGCGTCGGCAGCCACCCTCAACGCCGCCGTTCATCTCCTCGACACCACTGCACGCATTCCCGGCACCGCGTGGGCGATCGACAACCAGACCCACCAGGTCGTCGTGTCGCTCGACCAGAGCGTCACCGGCACCAAGCTCACCAAGATCAGCGCCGTGGTCGCCAAGCTCGGCACCGCGGTCCGCACCGAGCGGGTGGCCGGCACCTTCCACAAGTACCTCGCCGGCGGCGACGCCATCTACGGCGGCCAGTACCGCTGCTCGCTCGGCTTCAACGTCCGCTCGGGCAGCACGTACTACTTCCTGACCGCCGGTCACTGCGGCAACATCGCCTCCACCTGGTACGCGAACTCCTCGCACACCACGGTGCTGGGCAACACCGCCGGCAGCAGCTTCCCCGGCAACGACTACGCGATCGTGAAGTACACCAACGGGAGCGTCCCGCCCGGCACGGTCGACCTGTACAACGGAACCAGCCAGGACATCACCTCGGCGGCCAACGCCTTCGTCGGCGAGGCGGTCAAGCGCAGTGGTAGCACCACCGGTGTGCACAGCGGCACCGTGTCGGCCACCAACGCCACCGTCAACTACGCCGAGGGCACCGTCACCGGCCTGATCAAGACCAACGTCTGCGCCGAAGGTGGCGACTCGGGCGGCTCGCTGTTCGACGGCACCAAGGCCCTCGGCCTGACCTCCGGCGGTAGCGGCAACTGCAGCAGCGGTGGCACGACCTACTTCCAGCCGGTCACCGAGCCGCTCTCGGTGTACGGCGTGTCGGTCTACTAAGCCGCTCTCAGGTAACCAGCTCCACTCGCAGTACTCGCACCGGCCGTCCGCACTCGCGGGCGGCCGGTGTGGCATGTCCGGCGGCCGATCCGGCGTCCAGCCCCCGGTCAGCGCAGGTAGGACGCGCCGTTGGCGTCGACGACGGTGCCGCTGACCCAGACCGGCGCGTCGGTTGCCAGCCACGCCACCGTGCGGGCGATCTCGGCGGGCGTCGCGACCCGGCCGAACGGGCTCTGGGCCCGTACCGCGGCACCGTCCGGCCCGTCCAGCACGGTGCGAGCCATCTCGGTGTCGACGAAGCCGGGCGCCACCGCGGCGGCCAGGATGCCGTGCGGGGCCAACGCCACCGCCAGCGACTGGGTCAGGGCATGCAGGCCGGCCTTGCTGGCGCCGTAGCCGGGCGTGTCCGGCTCGCCGCGGTACGCACCACGGGAGCCGACGCTGATCAACCGGCCGCCAGCCGGCCCGGCGGCCCGGTGCAGCAGGTGGTCCACCACCAGCCAGGCCAGGTTCGCCGGAGCGAGCAGGTTGAGCGCGACGCTCTGCTGCCAGGCCTGCTGCCAGTCGCGGTAGCCGGTGCGCGCGATCGGGTGCGCGGCGAACACACCGGCGTTGTTGACCAGCACGTCCAGATCGCCCAGTCCGTCGATCGTCTCGGCGACCAGCCGCTCGCAGACCCCCGGATCGGTGAGGTCGCCGGCCACCACCAGATGGCCGGTGCCCGGCAGGGCCGCGCGCACCCGGTCCGCGGCGTCGGAGTCCCGTCCGGCGTGCACCGCCACCCGGTGGCCGGCGGTCGCCAGTTCGTGTGCCACGGCCGCGCCGATGCCACGGCTGGCCCCGGTCACCAGGCTGCAGGTCGTCACGGGGCGCGACGGTACCCGTTGCGCCCGCAGCCGATGTTCGCGTTGCTGCCGGCGATGAGAGAGTGGCAACCATGAGCTTCGACGTCGCCGCCGTTCGATCCCAGTTCCCGGCGCTGGCCGCCGGTATCGCCCACTTCGACGGCCCGGGTGGATCGCAGACCCCGCAGTCGGTGACCGACGCCATCGTCGGCGTGCTGCGGGCGCCCTTGGCCAACCGGGGCACGGTGACCGCCGCCGAGCGCACCGCCGACGGCATCGTGCGGGCCGCCCGGGCCGCGATGGCCGACCTGCTCGGCGCCGACCCGCGCGGCATCGTGTTCGGGCGCAGCATGACGCAGCTGACCTTCGACCTCGCCCGCACCCTGGCGGGGAGCTGGACTGCCGGCGACGAGGTGCTGGTCAGCCGGCTGGAGCACGACGCCAACGTCCGGCCCTGGGTGATCTGTGCCGAGCGGGCCGGGGCGACGGTCCGCTGGATCGACTTCGACCCGGAGTCCGGCGAGCTCGGCGTCGAGCACGTCACCGCCCAGCTGACCGAGCGCACCCGGCTGGTCGCGCTGACCGGAGCCTCGAACCTGATCGGCACCCGGCCGGACCTGGCCGCGATCGCCGAGGCGGTGCACCGCACCGACGCGTTGTTCTTCGTCGACGGCGTGCACCTGGCAGCGCACGCCGGCATCGACGTCGTCACCCTCGGGGCCGACTTCTTCGCCTGCTCGCCGTACAAGTTCTTCGGCCCGCACCTGGGCACGCTGGCCGCCAGCCCCGAGCTGCTGGAGCGGTTGCACCCGGACAAGCTGCTGCCCTCCTCCGACGAGGTGCCGGAGCGCTTCGAACTCGGCACCCTGCCGTACGAGCTGCTGGCCGGCACCACCGCGGCGGTCGAGTTCATGGCCGAGCTGGGCGGCGGTGCCGGTGGAACCCGGCGGCAGCAGATCCTGGCGTCGATGGCGGTGGTCGAGGAGTACGAGGACGGCCTGCGGCAGCGCATCGAGACCGGCCTGGCCGAACTGGGCCCGGTGGCGCTGCACTCGCGCGCCCGGCACCGGACGCCGACGCTGCTGGCCACCTTCGACGGCCGGTCGGCGGCCGATGCCTACCGGTTCCTGGCCGAGCTGGACGTCAACGCCCCGGCCGGCACCTTCTACGCCTACGAGCCGGCCCGCCGGATGGGGCTGCCGGACGGGGGCGGCCTGCGGATCGGGGTGGCGCCCTACACCGACGACTCCGACGCCGACCGGCTGCTGGCCGGCCTGGCCAAGTTCCTCAGCTAGGCCGCTGCGTCCGGGGACACGCGCTGAGGGGCAGGCCTTCGCGCGCGAAGGCCTGCCCCGCCGGTGTCAGTCGGCCGTTCCGGCGGCCAGCCGCTCCGAGGCCCTGATCAACGCCCGCGCCTGCGCCAGGAGCGACGTCACCTGGCCATGGCTGGCGGCGTCGCCGGCCGCGGCGGCGCTGAGCACGTCCTTCATCTTGGCCGCGACCCGGTCCCGCGCGTTGGCCAGCTGCAGCAGGGACTGCTGCTCGTCGGTGAAGGCGGAGTCATCGTTCGCCGAGCCGGAGGCCAGCGCCGCGCTGTCGGCGATCAGGGTGTTGGTGGCGAACTCGCCGACGCTGGAGTTGAGCTGCTGGTAGGCCACCGCGAGCGCCTGGGTGTCCTGCAGTGCCGGGGACGGCTGGGCCAGGGCCTGGCTGATCACCCGCCCGTCGGTGGGGTAGTCGTCGGTGAGCCCGACCAGGTGCAGCAGCGTCGGGCGAAGGTCGGTCTCCTCGACCCAGGTGCCCACCGTGCTGGCCTGCGGAACGGTCCGTGTCGAGTTGGGGTCCGACGGCTGGTTGCCGGCGGCCGGCTGCGGCCCGTCGACGCCACGTGCCGCCACCCCGGGACCGACCAGGGACGACCAGGTCACGTCGATGTTCGGGCTGTAGTAGCCGTGGTTGTAGGCGAATCCGTTGTTGATGCTGACGTTCGGGCCCGAGGTGGCGAAGAAGTAGTCCGGTTTGGGGAACAGGCTGTAGGTGGGGGTGCGCAGCGGGTCGGAGGTCTGCATGTGCAGGATCCGCTGCTCGATCGCGCCGGCCTGGTAGTTGGTGATCTTCTCGTTCGCCACCCCGGTGTACGGGTCGTTGCCGGTCATCGCCGCGGTGTCGCGCTGCAACTGCCGGACGGTCGGGTCGGCGGCGGCCGGCTGGCCGTGCACGTAGATCGAGGCACCCTGCGGCTCGACGTCGTACGCGCTGCCGCTGCTAGCCGTGGTCGACAGCAGGCCCTTGATGTTGGCCTGCAACTCGCCGATCTGCGCGGTGGTGTAGCTGCACGCGACGGTCACACCGTCGCAGCCGGCGGGCGTCGGCTGGGTGGCCCGCCCGATGTTGGCGCCGGCGAACTGGTCGTTCTCCTCCGAGCTGATCACGAACTCGGTGTTCGCCGGGGTGATGCCGTCGGCGGCCAGCCGCTGGAAGAAGGTGGCGAAGGCGGCGTCGTAGTTCTGCGCGTTGGTGACGTAGCAGCTGTCACCAGGACCGATCGGCTTGCCGCTGGCGGTCGCCGAGCCGGAGGTGCAGCCGCTGGTGCCGGCCTTGCGCTCGTGCAGGTCGGAGATGTAGCCGTAGGTGACCGGAATGCCGCTCTCCTGCATGTCGGCGAGGTAGGCCAGCGACTGGGTGGCGGTCGGGCTGAAACCCGGGAAGCCGGGCTTGTTGGCGAACGTGTTGATCAGCGGGTTGCCGTTGAGGTCGGTCAGGTTGCCGGCCGCGTCGGTGACCGGGTAGCCGTTGCGGGTCAGCGACGGGGTGCCGGCGCCCAGTACCGGGGCGACGTACTTGTGCCCGAACAGGCCCTGGTAGCCCTGGTAGCCGCCCGGCTCGGTGGGCAGCGCGTCGGCGACCGCGGACGGCGAGGGCGCCGTCTGGCCGTACTTCACCGCCCGGGCGTCGGCACAGGTGGCGTCACCCTGCGCGCAGTGCACCGCCACGCCGACGTAGTCGGCCGTTTCCGGGTCCTTGAACGAGGACGGGTCGGCGTTGTACTGCGCGACTTCGGGCGAGTTCGGTCCGAACACGGTGGGCAGGTCGACGCTGGTGTTCTCCAGCACCATGTTGGCGGTGGAGAAGTCGCCGACCGAGCAGCCGGCCCGGGTGAAGGGCACCCAGGGTGCCGGGGTCTGCTGCCCGGTGTTGGTCGAGGTGGCCGGTACCGATGCCGAGTACGCCATGGTCGGCGCGGTGTCGTGGCCCGGGGTCGGCGCCGGCTTGGCGGTGTCGACCACCGGGGAGGTCCAGTACGCGAACGAGGCCGCCGGGTCGGTGCTGCCGTCCGGGTTGTAGGTCTTGTAGGAGTTGCTGACCGGCTGGCCGTGCCGGTCGCCGTACAGGCCGGTGTAGATGGTCAGGCTGTCGTCGGCGGTGTGCGCGATCATCGGCGTGTGCGTGTTGGAGAACACGCTGCCGTTGGACTTCAGGAAGTTCAGCAGGTGCGGCATCTGCTCGAGATCGGACGGCACGTTCGGGTTGTCCCGGGAGAAGTGCACGTTGTCGAACACGATGCTGATGACGTGCTGGACGCCGTTGCCGAGCTGGCACGGAGCAGCGCCGGTCGCGGCCGGTGGTGTCGCGCCGGCCGGGGCGAGGGCCGCCACGACGACGGCGGTGCTGGTGGCGAGGGCCGAAGCGCACAGCACAGCAGCGCTCCGTCGGGTCAGAGGGCGCATCAGAAACCTCCCGGGGTGGACAAAGCAGCTCACCCTAGCTCAGGCAGTTGCCCTGCAGCACCTCGGGAAACGTAATTCTCCGCGACCGTAATCGACGCTCGGTCACCAGAATTGGCTTTGCATGAAAGGCTGATGAGATTCAGATGTCGCCGGTCGCGGTCACGGCACCGGGACGAAGTCGAGGTAGACCTTGACCTTGCGCAGGTACAGAACCCGGTTGTAGGTGAAGCTGTAGGCCAGGGTGTCGAAGCCCCAGACATGCGCGCCCTGCGGCAGCGGCTTGAGGTTGCCGGTGAAGACATGAGTGATCGGAAGGTTCAGCTCCACCGGGTGCGGCGGGGTGTTGGGCTGCCGGTATCCGTTGACGTACCAGACGAAACCGGATTCGGCGGCGGGCGTGATGCGGGTGGCGCCGGCGGCCGGCGGCGTCAACCGGATCGCGAAGGTGCCCATTCGCAGCCGGCACACGTTGCGCAGGTCCAGGGTCGCTCCGGAGTAGAAGCCGCGGTAGGGCTTGTCGCAGAACAGCGGCGGTGGTGGGGGAGGGCCGCCGCCCGGCAGCTGTGCCGGTTGGGCCGGTGCGGTGGAAGTGGTCTGGGTGGTACTGGTGCCGTCCTCGGCGACAACCGTGTCGGTGGTGCTGACCGTGACCTGCGGGGCATCCGACGTCGGTGGCGTCGCCGGGGCGCCGGAGCCGATCTCGACGTGGAAGAGCACCGGATCGGAATCGGTGCCGGCGGCATCCTCGGCGTAGACCAGCAGGTCGTGCGGGCCTTCGGTGCTGATACCCAGTGTCACGCTGGCAGAACTGCCCTCCACGGTGGCCAGCGGGCCGTCGTCCAGCAGGTAGCCGTACCGCACGGGGGAGGTGTTTCCCACCTTGGCCGGGGCGGTGAAGGTGAAGGTGGCGGCGGCGTCCGGTGCCGCGTCGAACTGGCCGTCGGTGAACGACGAGGACGTCACCGTCGGGGTGGCCGGCGCGGTGGCCCGGAACCATCCCTGGGCGTCGACGACGACGTCGATCGCGCCGGGTCCGCCGTTGCGGATGTTGACGGTGCCGTCGGTCGATGGAGCGACGATGGCGAGGTCGGTGCGGTAGGTGTTGGCGGCGGTGTAGTTCAGGTTGGACGTCACGGGCTCGGGCTGGTCACCCGGCCACACCCGCAGGTAGCCGCCGGCCGTGAGATTGGCGCTGTTCTGCACCGCGCGCAGGTTCAGCGCGACCGCGGCCAGTCCCGCTCCGACGCCGGGCAGGCCGCCCACCCCGGCCACCGGCAGGGTCAGCACGGAGTTGCCGGCGATGGTGCGGACCGGCGCGACCCGGCTGTCGAGCAGCCGCACCGCGGCCGGCGTGAACATTCCTGCCGTGGCGCGCGGGGTGAAGTAGCCCTGAATGTCGACGATCAGGTCGAGCGGTCCACCGGCCCCGACCAGCACCGAGAACTCCCCGGCACTGTTGAGCGGAACGGCCACCGACACCGCCTGGGTGGTGTCGTCGAAGTCCAGCGCACCGGTGCTCGGCACCGGGCCGCCGGCGGGGTAGCTGCGCAGGTAGCCGTTGCCGGCCTGGTTCAGCACCGCGATGTTGACGTAGACGGCGCTGGCGTCGGCCGGTATGCCGGCCAGCCCGGCCGGCTGCAGGGTGAGCACCGAACCGGAGGACACCTTGTCCTGCGGCACGTTCAGGCCGCTGCGGGTGTCACCGATCCGCTGCTGGGTGACCGCCACGAAGCCCCCGGGCGCGGTGGCGCTGCCGGCGGTGAAGTAGCCCTGCACGTCGATGATCAGCTGGACGGCATGGTCGGCGACCACGTGCAGCGTGCCGTCGGCGTGCAATGCCACCAGCGCGGTGTTGGACACCGAGTCGCCCGGGTTGAACACCAGGGCAGCTCCGGTCGGGGTGGCGATGTCGCCCGGGCCCACACTGACCGCGCCGATGCTGCCGGCTCCGACCGCGGTCAGCGACAGGGCCAGTGCGCTGACCCCGCTGCTCGGAATGCCCGCCTGGCCGGCCGCCGCCACGGTGCGCACGCTGCCGGCGGGCATCGCGGTGCTGTAGCCGCCGGTGCCGTTGCGGGTGTCGAGCAGCCGGCCGACCGCCGGAACGAACAGGCCGGCGGCGCCTGACTCGTCAGCCCGGGCCGGCGCACCGTGCGGTGCCACCGACAGCTGGACGGTGCAGGCCATACCCGCCACCAGCGCGAGCAGCAGTACCGGGTGCACCGCCCGCAAACCGACCCGATGCTTCACGCGAACCTCCGCGGCGCTGCGCTGTTCAGGACCGTTGAATCGGCCAGCTGTTTGACCGCAGTGTGGAATCACCTATGACGGCGGCACAAAGTAGCACTTGCAGACAGGAGAAAGCCGATAGTCCGGATAATTTTCTTTCAGCGCCGCGTAGGCATCCCGGTCGGCCAGGGACCGCCTACCGGCATGGTCTCGCATGCAGGAAGACGGCGAGGGATTAACTTAGATATTACGAAATAGGACAAATCTCCATCCTTCGGTACACTGTCTGCAGGCGGTACTGAGCCGCTGCACGTAACCGAGGAGGAATTGATGAGACGACTTGTGTTGGTCGTGGCCGCCGCGCTGGCGGCCATTTTCGTTGCAGCCCTCGACCTGAGCGGGCCGGCATCGGCCGCCTCGACGGACCCGGGCAGCCAGGCGCAACCGCTGCGAGATCCGAGTGGCCGGCCGGTGACTGCTGGCAGTACCAGCCAGCCGACGAGCCACCAGCAGGGCCCCAAGACCCGGCCGACGGCGCCGAACGCGATCACCGCCGCCGGCAGCGGCTGCACCTTCACGTCCAGCAGCCACTACTACTGCCACGCCGGCGCCTACCAGAACGTCACCTCGGACGGCGCGTACATGTCCACCCCGGTGCAGCAGCCCGCGGTCGGCGCGTCCGACCACAGCCTGGCCGAGCTGGCGGTGGAGTCGGGTGACGGCAAGCAGATCATCGAGATCGGCTGGCGCATCTACGGTCCCGACGGGCCCGCGCCGCGATTGTTCATCTACCACTGGGTGAACGGCGTCGGCACCTGCTACAACACCGGCTGCGGGTACGTGTCGAACTCCTCGACCATCACCCCCGGCATGACGCTCACCCCGTCGAGCACCCCGGTGCAGTTCGCCATCGAGTACTTCTCGGGCAACTGGTGGTACGGCTACAACGGCACCTGGTTCGGCTACCTGCCGGGCTCGATCTGGAGTGGCACGTTCACCAAGGCCGGTCTGGTGCAGCCGTTCGGTGAGGTGTCCTCACCGAGCACCCGGCCGTGCACCGACATGGGCAACGGCGTCATCGGCACCAGCGCCTCGGCGGTCTCGGTGACCGGGGTCGGCCTGTTCAACAGCACCTCGGCGATCAACCTCGCCAAGTCGGCGCCGGAGGATTCCACGCTGTACGACAGCGCGATCACCTCGACCAGCAGCTTCCGCTACGGCGGTCCGGGCGCCTGCTGACGTCCTACCCGAACAGGACGAGGCCGCCCCCGTTTCCCTCCAGGGGGCGGCCTCGTCCGTGCCGGGACAGCACTGCACCGCCTCGCCGCCGGGAGGGCCCTCGGACGCCGGCCTCTGCCAGGATGGGGGCGTGACCACACTGCGGCTGCTGTCCTACAACGTCCGCTCGATGCGCGACGACGTCGATGCGCTCGGCCGGGTGATGCGCGAGATCGCGCCGGACGTGGCGATCGTCCAGGAGGCGCCGCGGTTCCTGCGCTGGCGCTCGGCGTGCGCGGCGCTGGCCCGCCGGGCCGGCCTGGTGCTGGTCACCGGCGGCCGGGCGAGCGGGGCCAACCTGGTGCTCTCCTCGCTCGGGGTCGACGTGCTGGCCACCGCCGAGCTGGCCTTCTCACCCGACCCGCGGCTGCACCACCGGGGCGCGGCCGTCGCCGTGTTGCGCCGCGCCGGCGCACGGTTCGCGGTGGCCGGCACCCACCTGGACCTGATCGAGGCGCCCCGGCTGCGGCACCTGGACGAACTTGCCGACTTCGCCGAGGGATTCGTACCTGCCGACGTGCCGCTGATCGTCGGCGGCGACATCAACGCAGCACCCGGTTCGCTGACCTGGCAGCGGCTGGAGCGGTTCGGCGCCGACGCCTTCGCCGCGGCCGGCAGCGGCGACGGCTTCACCTACTCCGCACTCGCGCCGGTCCGCCGGATCGACGGGGTGTTCGCCGACCCGCGGCTGCGGCTGCTCAGCGCCGAGACGATCGACTCCGCCGACGTCCGGATCGCCTCCGACCACCGGCCGCTGCTGGTCTCCTACCTACTTGCCGATGCCGAGCACGTCGAGCTGCCAGGCCAGGCTGAATGAGATCTCCCGCCAGGCGTCGTAGCGGCCGCTGCGGCCGCCGTGCCCGGCCTCCATCTCGGTCTTGAGCAGCACCGGAGCCGACCCAGTGGCGGTGGCACGCAGCTTCGCGACCCACTTGGCGGGCTCCACGTACAGCACCCGGGTGTCGTTCAGGCTGGTGATCGCCAGGATCGCCGGGTAGTCCTTGGCTTCGACGTTCTCGTACGGCGAGTAGGACTTCATGTAGGCGTAGACCCCCGGGTCGGCCAGCGGGTTGCCCCACTCCTCCCACTCGGTGACGGTCAGCGGCAGCGACGGGTCGAGGATGGTGGTCAGCGCGTCGACGAAGGGCACCTGCGCCACGATGCCGCCGAAGGCCCGCGGTGCCAGGTTGGCCACCGCGCCCATCAACAGCCCGCCGGCGCTGCCGCCCTGGGCGACGATCCGGTCCGGACGGGTCCAGCCGAGTTCGACCAGGTGCTCGGCGGCGGCGACGAAGTCGGTGAAGGTGTTGCGCTTGGCCAGCATCTTGCCCTGGTCGTACCAGTGCCGCCCGAGCTCGCCGCCGCCGCGCACGTGCGCGATCACGAAAACCACCCCGCGGTCCAGCAGCGACAGCCGGGGGATCGGGAAGTTCGGGTCGATCGACACCTCGTACGCGCCGTAGCCGTAGAGCACCACCGGCGCGTTGCCGTCCAGCGCCACGTCGGCGCGCCGCACCACCGACAGCGGCACCATGGTGCCGTCGGCCGCCCGGGCCCATTCCCGGGACTGCACGTAGTCGGCGAGGTCGACGCCGCCGAGTACCGGCTGGCGCTTGCGCAGCAGCAGTTCTCCCGACGGCACCGCGTAGTCGTAGACCGTGTCCGGGCTGACCAGCGAGCGGAAGGTCAGCCGGTAGGAGGAGGTGTCCCAGTCCTCGTTGCGGCCGGGCAGCACGGTGTAGAGCGGCTCGTCGAACTCGATCTCGGCCGGGCCGCCGAAGCCGTCGGCGGTGCGCGGCAACACCGCCAGCCGGGTCAGGCCGTCTCGGCGCAGATACAGCATCGCGTGGCCGGCGAAGGCGTCCACCGACAGCAGCCGGCGCTCGGCCGAACCGGCGATCAGCGTCCGCCAGTTCTCGGCGCCGGGTGCCTCCAGCGGCGCCGAGCTCAGCTCGAAGTTTGCCTCGTTGCTGTTGTGCACGATCAGCAGCCGGTCGCCGGCATGCTCGACGTGGTACTCCACGCCCTCGGTGCGCGGCTGCACCAGCACCGGTTCGGACTGCGGTGCGTGCGCGTCCAGCAGCCACACCTCCGAGGTCAGCTTGCTGCCTACCGAGATCTGGATCGCCTGCTGGTTGCGGGTCAGCTCGACGCTCACCCAGTACCGCTCGTCGTCCTCGGTGAAGACCACCACGTCGTCGGCCGAGTCGGTGCCGACCAGGTGCCGCCAGACCCGGTTCGGACGCCAGGAGGAGTCCACGGTGATGTAGAAGACGGCGCTGGCGTCGGCCGACCACGCCGCGGAGTAGAACACCCCGTCGACCGTGTCGGGCAGGTCCGCGCCGGTGGTCAGGTCCTTCAGGTGCAGGGTGAACCGCTCGTCGCCGGTCAGGTCGAGTGAGTAGGCGAGCAGGGTGCCGTCCGGCGAGGGCTCGCTGGCGCCGAGGGCGAAGAAGCCGGAGTCGGCGGCGATCAGGTTGCCGTCCAGCAGCACCTGCTCGCCGTCCGGTACTGCCTCGCCGTCGCCGTCGCCGTCGCCGTCGCCGTCGCCGTCGCCGTCCGGGCCGCCGATCGCCGGTGGCACGTCGCCGGTGGCGGCCAGCCGGCAGTGGATCGGGTACTGCTGACCCTCCACGGTGCGGCTGTAGTACCAGTACCCGCCGCGCCGGTACGGAACCGACAGGTCGGTCTGTTTCGTCCGGGTGACGATCTCGTCGAAGATCTGCTGTCGCAGCGGCTCCAACCCGGCGGTCTGGGCCTCGGTGTAGGCGTTCTCCGCCTCCAGGTAGCCGATTACCGCCGGATCGGCCTTGTCCCGCAACCATTCGTAGTCGTCGACGAAGGTGTCGCCGTGGTGCACCCGCTGCACCGGTTTGCGGGCCGCGACGGGCGGTCGGAGGTGCTCGGGCCGGTTCGGCTGGTCGGACATCTGTCCGAGGCTACCGGCCCCGGCTGGCAGGGCGGTGCCGGGTGATCACCAAGCGGTTCCTACTGCGCCAGGGCCGGCACGGGCTTGCGCCAGTGGGTGGCCACGCTGTCCTCGTCCGGCGTGGCGACCGAGGCCACCGGCGGGTCGGGCACCTCGGGGGTGGCCTCGTGGAACGTCAGCCGCATACCCTCCATATCCGGCCGGGTGCCGTCCCACAGCACGTCTGCAAACCTGATGCGCAGCGGCTTGGCCGCCGACGGGTGCGCGATGTCCTTGCCGTTCAGGGCCATCTCCAGGGCGTAGCCGAGCGACCTGCTCACGCCGTCGATCAGGTCGCCGATCCCCGTGGCGACCTCCTGGGGTGACAGGCCCAGCGTTGCCGCCGCCGCCGCGGTGTTGTCCTTGTTGCCGCCCGACCATTTCTTGCCGATACCGGCGTGCAGCGAGTTCTGCTGGATGCCCTTGTACTGGTTGGTCAGCGCGGCCTGCTGGAGCTGCGGCAACGCGCTGGTGCCGTTCTGCACCTTGAGGATCTCGCCGATGTTTGCTCCGATCCAGACCGAGTCGACGGTCCTGCGCAGCGTCGCGTGAAGGTTCTTCAGCCGCACCTCCGCATCGACGAAGATCGCCGTGTCGTCCTCACCGCTCGCGGTCAGGGTGACCCGGTCGAATCCCAGCGTGAAGTGGAAGGAGTTGCCGCCCCACGCGGTGTCCGAGGACACCCACTGCTCGGCCGAGGTGCGGGCACCGGCGTCGTAGACGACGCTCTTGCCGCCGAAGTCGACGGTCAACGAGGTGCCCGCCAGCGGGGTCAGCATCGCCGTCAGCGCGTGCTTCTCGGTGAACCAGTAGACGTCCTTGCCGCCCTTGCCGATCATCCGCCGGATGGTGTTGCCGGTGCGGCCCGCGGCGGGGCTGCGGTGTGCCTGCCTGCGTAGTGCGGGCAGCACCGTGCCGGTCCCCGCTGTTTCCGCTACGTCCGGGAAGGCGACTGCCGGGGAGGCGACTGCCGGGGAGGCGACTGCCGGGGAGGCGACTGCCGGGGCGGCGGTCCGGCGCAGCGCGGAGAGCACGGTGTCGGCGGACCGGTCGGCGGCGGCCTCGGCGGGATCGTCGGCCCGGCCGATGACCCCACCGCCACCGCCCGGCTGGCCGATGTGGCCCAGTTCGTGAGCGATCAGGCGCTGGCCGCCCGGGTCGCTCGGGCGGTAGCTGCCCTGCGAGAAGTAGATGTCGGTACCGGAGGTGAAGGCCACCGCCTGCACCGACCTCGCGATCGAGGCGGCTTCGGGATCGGTGTGCACCCGGACACCGGACAGGTCCAGGCCGAGGGCCCGCTCTCCGGCGTCGGCCAGCTGGGCCGGCAGCACGCCGCCACCGCCCTGCCGCCGCCGCAGCGCGCTCACCACGTCCGTCGGGATCGCGCTGCCGCCGAGCGGGTCGGCGCCGCCGGCGGCCTCTCGCAGCACCGCCAGGCCGGCGACCGGAACGGCCCGGGCCGACTGCGGACCCGCCGGGTCGACCGACGACGCCTCGGCCGGCTGGCCTGCCGGGTCGCCGGCCGGCCCGCGGGAACGTGCGCGCATGGCCTCCTCCGACCAGGTGGGGTTTAGCGAGTTGTCGGCAGAAGTATGCGATATGAAATCTGCGTCTGGTGGAGATTCGGAAAGGACACGGGCCGCTTGAGGCCCGAGCCCGGCAGCGACGTGAGCCTCGCCCCGGCGGTGGCGGGAGCCTCAGCCCGGCAGCAGCACGGTGCCTGGTGGCGGCGGGTGCTCGGCGAAGTACCGGTCCTCGGCGGCGAGCCAGTCCAGCTCCGGCCGGCCCAGCGGGCCGTCCCGGCGGGCCCAGCGGCGCTCGCGTAACTCGCGCGGCACGTCCAGCAGGATTCCCAGCGACAGCCGGCCGGCGCAGGCGCCCAGCGTCGACACCCCCTCGACCAGCAGCACCGAGGGCACCGGCACCGCCACGGTCTCGGCGAAGCGCATCGCGTTCCAGTCGAAGCGCCGGTAGCTGCCGGGCCGGCCGGCCGCCAGCGGCTCCAGGACGCCGGTACGCAGCCGGGGCCAGAAGTCGAACTGGCCACCCCAGCCGTCCAGCAGGTCGTCGGTGCACAGCACCGCCGCTGCGTCCAGCCGGGCGGCGAGCGCGGCGGCCAGGCTGGACTTGCCCGCGGCCGCGCCGCCGTCGACGGCCACCACCCGGACCTGCCCGCAGCGCGGCTCGGCGGATCGAACCTGGTCGACCAGCCGGATCAGGTCAGGGCTGGCCACGGTGACCAGCCTAGGACGCTAGGCGGTGAGCAGCCGTTGCTGGTGCACCGCGCTCAGCCACCGCTCCAGCGGCAGCGACTCGCCGCGGGCCACCTGCACCCCGGCATGCAGCAACACCGGGTACGGGGTCCGGGCCAGCTCGCCGACCTGCGGCCTGGCCGAGAACGCCTCCCGCTCGTCGTGGCCGTACTCGTCCGGGTTGTTGCCGGTCAGCCGGCACCACACCTCGAACACCACGTCCGGTCCGGTCCTCATCCAGTCCGCCTCCGTCACAACGCCAGCGCGAGCAGGTACTTGCTCACGGTGCGTTGCCGGAATGGCTGCCGGGTTCCCCTCGGGTGACCGCCAGGCGAACGTCAGCGGACGGGCTCAGACCACCGCGCCGTCGTCGTCGGAGTCGTCCCGCGGTTCCGGACGCAGCCGTAGCACCAGCAGCCCGGCGCCGAACAGCACCAGCACCACCCCGAGCGGCAGCGGCAGGTCGGCCGGCAGTCCCATCCGGTAACCGAAGGCCAGCACCAGGACGCCCAGCAGGGTGACCAGCACCGCCATCGCGGTCGGCAGCGTAGGCCGCGGCACCGGTGGGGCCGGCGGCGGTACGAAGTGCTCGACCTCGTCCAGCGGATCCGGAGCGGCGGTACCCAGCGGGCGGAAGGTCGGCGTCACGGCCGGCGGCGCGTCCAGGTCCCGCAGGTCGGCGACGATCCGGGCGAACTCGGCGTCGGTGTCGATGCCGGCCAGCGGGTCGACGGCAGCTTCCTCCCGCGGCCGGTCCCAGTGCCGGTGCTGGGCAACCTCGATGCCGAGCTCGGAGGCGATCTCGGTCAGCACCTGCCGGGCCTCGGAGGTCAGGTCGGCGGCCACGTAGAGCCGGTCGGCGGTCACCGGGTCGCTGGTCGGGGTCGGCTCGACGTAGGCCGGCACGTCGCGCAGCCCCAGCACGTCGAGCAGGTGGTCGGCCAGCCGCGGGTCGACGTCGGCGACCGGGGAGAACTTGTCCGAGTTCAGGCCGTTGTCCCGGCGACCCCGGTGCGAGGCGGGCGAGCTCACGTCAGTCGCCGACGGAGGAGCGGGCGTGCTCGGCGATGAAGTCCGCGCTGCCGGCGAAGATCAGCTCGGCGTCGTGGTCCACAGTGGCCACGTGGTAGCTGTTGGCCAGGCTCACCTCGTCGACGGTGGTGGCGGTGGCGCCGGCGTGCAGCAGCTTGGCCGACAGCTCGTCCACCACGTGGTCCTCGGCGGAGTGGTAGTAGCGGATCGGCACCCGGATCTTGCCCAGGTCGGCGATCACCAGCTTCCACATGGCCTGCATCGACACGAACGCGCGCAACGGTGTCCGGTCGTAGCTCAACTCGGCCATGCCGGGCTTCTTGATGTCGCTGCCGATGCCCGGTCGCGAGCGCACCGCCCAACTGACGTACCGGGCCAGCGCCGCGTCCTTGCGCAGCGTGCCCAGCGCGACGTTGACCACCACCAGGCCGGCCAGCTTGCTCGACGGGTCGTCGGCGAGGTCCTCGGCCAGCCGGATGACCAGGGCGCCGCCCATCGACAGCCCGCAGGCGAACACCGTGTCGCAGCGCGCGGCCAGTTCGTCGTAGCCGGCCCGGATCTCGCCGTACCAGTCCGTCCAGCTGGTGCCGTTCATCTCCTGCCAGGTGGTGCCGTGCCCGGGCAGCCGGGGCAGCCGCACCGAGTACCCCTGCGCGGCCAGGTATTCGGCCCACGGCCGCATGCTCTGCGGGGTGCCGGTGAAGCCATGACTGATCAGCACGCCGATCCGGCCGACGGCACCGTTCCCGTCGACCGCGAACGGCTCGGCACCTGCGAGGATCGGCACGCGCGATCTCCTTTGCGTTCTGGCTGGGTTCATTCTGCCGTGGCCGGTGCCGTCCTGGCGAGTCCTTCACACGCCCCCGCAGCTCCGCCGGCCTCGCCCCGCCGCGCGGGCCGGAAAATTGTGGGTCAGGTCCGGCCCGGACTATGGTCGGGGCACCCCGAGCAGTTCGGTGAATGGGCTGGAGGCCGCTGAGTGCTGTACTGGTTCCTCAAGACCATCGGGCTCGGCCCCTGGCTGAAGGCGATCTGGCGCCCCTACGTGGAGGGCGCCGAGAACGTCCCTGCCAGCGGTGGGGCGATCCTGGCCAGCAATCACCTCTCCTTCTGCGACTCCTTCTTCATGCCACTGATGGTCAAGCGGCGGGTCACCTTCCTCGCAAAGGCCGAATACTTCACCACGCCCGGCATCAAGGGCAGGTTGTCCCGGATGTTCTTCGCCGGGGTCGGGCAGGTGCCGATCGACCGCGACGACGCCGACGCCGCCAGGGGCGCGCTGACCGCCGGTGTGCGAATCCTGCGCAAGGGCGACCTGCTGGGCATCTATCCCGAGGGCACCCGGTCGCCGGACGGTCGTCTCTACAAAGGCAAGACCGGCGTCGCCCGGATGGCCCTGGAGGCCGGCGTGCCGGTCATTCCGGTGGCCATGATCGACACCGAGAAGACCATGCCCACCGGTCGCAAGCTGCCGCACCTGCGGCCCCGGCCCGGCGTCCGGTTCGGCAAGCCGCTGGACTTCTCCCGCTACGAGGGGCTCGCCGGCGACCGGTTCGTCGAGCGGTCGATGACCGACGAGATCATGTACGAGCTGATGCAGCTGTCCGGCCAGGAGTACGTCGACACCTACGCCAGCAAGGTCAAGGTGGCCACCGGTGCCGACCTCGGCTTCGGTGCCCGGCGCGGGCTGGCGCACGCAGACGCGGTGGGCACGACCTCGCACGACCGGCTGCCGGCCGAGCGGGCCGGCTGAGCCGCGTCGCGCAGCGACCCGGCCGACCACGACTATGCGTTACTTCTACGACTGCGAGTTCATCGAGGACGGCCAGACCATCTCGCTGGTGTCGATCGGCTTCGTCGACGAGAACGGCCGGGAGTTCTACGCCGTCTCGACCGAGTTCGACCCGTCCCGGGCCATCGACTGGGTGCGCCGGCACGTGCTCAACCAGCTCCCTTCGCCGGCCGATCCGGCCTGGCGGTCCCGGTCGAAGATCCGGGAGGACCTGCTGGCCTACCTGACCGCGCCGGGGGAGCCGATCGAGCTGTGGGCCTGGATGGCCGGCTACGACCACGTGGCGCTGGCCCAGCTGTGGGGCGACATGCGGGCGCTGCCCCGACAGATCCCGCGGTTCACCCACGAGCTGCGCCAGCTGTGGGAGCAGGCCGGATCTCCGCAGTTGCCGACTGCGGGCGAGGACGTGCATGACGCACTTGCCGACGCGCGGCACAACCTGGTGCGCTGGAAACTGATCTCAGCAGCCCTCGCGGCCTCCTCGCCCGGTGGTCGCTAGGCTCGCACAGCCGACAGCGCCGTCGATCCGCTCGCCCGTACCAGAACGAACCAGCCTGCCGCGGCTGGTGCACAGGAAGGACCGCCAGATGCGTATCGGTGTACTGACCGGAGGCGGGGATTGCCCCGGGTTGAACGCGGTGATCCGCGCCGTGGTGCGCAAGGGCATCGGGGTGTTCGGCTACGAGTTCATCGGCTTCCGGGACGGCTGGAAGGGCCCGCTGGAGGGCCTGACCATGCCGCTGGGCATCCCTGAGGTGCGCGGCATCCTGCCCCGCGGCGGCACCATCCTCGGCTCCTCGCGCACCAACCCGTTCAAGATCGACGGCGGCGTGGCCAGGATCCGGGAGAACCTGCACAGCCTGGGCGTCGACGCGCTGATCGCCATCGGTGGCGAGGACACCCTCGGGGTGGCCACCCAGCTGCACGAGCACGGCGTGAACGTGGTCGGGGTGCCCAAGACCATCGACAACGACCTCAACGCCACCGACTACACCTTCGGCTTCGACACCGCGGTGAACATCGCCATGGAGGCCATCGACCGGCTGCACACCACCGCCGAGTCCCACCACCGGGCGCTGATCGTGGAGGTGATGGGCCGGCACGCCGGCTGGATCGCCCTGCACGCGGGCATCGCCGGGGGTGCCAACGTGATCCTGATCCCCGAGCAGCGGTTCTCCATCGAGCGGGTGTGCGCCTACGTCGAGAGCCGGTTCGAGTCGCACTACGCCCCGATCGTGGTGATCGCCGAGGGCGCGATGCCGCTGGAGGGCGAGATGTCCACCCTGGACAAGGGCGTGGACGCCTTCGGGCACGCCCGGCTCGGCGGCATCGGTGACTGGCTGGCCTCGGAGATCGAGAGCCGGACCGGCAAGGAGGCCCGCACCACGGTGCTGGGCCACATCCAGCGGGGCGGCACGCCGACCGCCTACGACCGGGTGCTGGCCACCCGGTTCGGGCTGCACGCCATCGACGCGGTGCACGCCGGCGACTGGGGCAAGATGGTGGCGCTGTCGGGCACCGACATCGTCCGGGTGCCGCTGGCCGAGGCCACCAAGACCCTCAAGACGGTGCCCAGCGAGTTCTACTCCGAGGCGGAGGTGTTCTTCGGCTGAGCCGCGGTGCCTGCTAGTTGCGGGAACGGCAGGACGGCGGCCGGGCGGTTTCCGCGAAGGCCCGCGCCGCCTCCAGTGCCGGGTCCAGTGCCGGCTGGCCGGCGCACTGCCGTGCGCAGTACACCGCGACGTCGACGCCGGACGCCCGCAGCACGGCCTGACACACAGCCCGGCTCGGAAGGCCGAGCCGGGCGGCATTGACCGTCAGCTGGCCTGCGGCGGCCGTGCCGAGGTCCAGCAGCAACAGCCCGTCCAGTACTCCCAGCGTTTCAGTCAGCGCAACGGCGTACGCCGGGGCCGACCGGACGGCCTCGTCGTCCGGCTCGGGGTCACCTTGCGAAGTTTGCTGCACCGCGACCCATTCGCGGTCACCTCGTTGTCGCAGCATCGCCAGGACCACGCTCCGGCCGCCTTCGGCGAGCACGGCGACGCACAGCCGCGAGGAGTCGCCGGCGGGCTCGACGAGGATTCCGGGTCCCGGTGCGATGCCCTCGATCGCTCCGTCGGCCGCTTGCTCGACCATCTCGAGGCTGCGCAGGACTGCTGCCGGCCGGTCGAGCTGTCGAGACCGGAGCAGGCACGGCAGGCCGTGTTCGGCGACGGAACTCAGCAGCGCGCCGCGGTCGGGAACCAGGGTTGCCCCGACGTCGTCGCCTGCCGCTCGCAGCCGCTGGCGCAGTGCCCAGTGGTCGTGGATGGCCCGGAAGTTCGAACGCGGGTAGAGGTCGATGCCCAGCACGTCGGCGACGTGGGCAGCCCGGCTGAAGAAGTGCGGGTCCAGCACGGCGGCATGTGTCATTGCCGAGACGCGGTGGGCAAGCACGGCGGTGCTCGTCCACGCCTCGCAGGACTCGTCCTGCGGCCCGGTCGCCAGGATCCGGTTCACGTGCCGCAACCCGGCGAAGCGGGGGATGTCCGCCGTCCGGCACAGAGCGGTCACCGTGACGAGTGCATCCCGCTGGGCCCTGACGAGTTCGGCTACCGGCCCGGGATCTCCCACCAGCAGCAGATGGCGGTTCATGGCGTTCCCCGGCCCTCCACCGGTCGGTGACCTCGCGGTGCCTGGTGCCCGGTGGCGATGGCGTGCTGAAGGGCCCGCCTGGTCTCCGGGGCCGGATCGACGCCGAAATCCCTGGCCAGCCGTCGTGCGCACAGCTGGTACCAACTGCGCGCACGCTCGGGTTCGCCCAGCCTGCCGTGCTCACGGATCAGCGCCTGGTACGTGGGCTCGTGGTGCGGATCGATGTCGAGGATGCGCAGGCTGAGCCTGCCGGCCTCGCTGCTGTCGTCGCGCGCCGTCGCATCGGCGCGCAGGACGTCCAGCGACCGCAACGCCAGCGACTTGTAGTGCTCGCGGTATTCCTCGATCCAGTCGCCCTGCTCCCCGCACAGGAAGTCGCCCTGATAGAGGTGGGTTGCCGCGGCCAGATCGGCCACAGCGCCAGGTCGGTCACCTGCCGCCCACCGGCGCAGTCCACGGCGCACCAGTTCCTGGAACTCCTCGAGGTCGCACCACAGCGATTGGAATCGGATGAGGTAGCCGACCTCACGGTGTACCAACTGGATGCCCGACTCGCTGGGTTCGGCGAAGGTGCGAGCAGCACCCACGGCGGCGCGAGCGGCGTGGCAGGCCACCTTGAGCGAGCTGGCACCCGGGCCCCACTCCGCCTCCGGCCACAGCACGGTGTTGAGCCGGTCGCGAGGGATCACCTGACCGCGGTGCACCGTGAGGTACTGGAAGAAGTTACGGGCCTTCCCGGCCCGCCATCGGCTTACCTCGCATCCGAGCACCGTGACCGAGAACGGGCCGAGGAAGTTGGCGGAAACCGTCGCCTCGGGCCGCGTCGGCTGTTCCTGTTGCCACCTGAAACTGCTGAGCGCTGCCGTCATGGTGCTCCTCGGGGGTGTGCTGCCAGTGGATTTCCCCCACCGCACGTCCGAGGCTAGAAACCGGCTTCCCGCCCGAACAGGTGGTAGCAGGCACGTGACCCGAAAGTGGACCGAAGGTCGTAGTGGTGGTAGCGCGGGGGTAGCTGGGTCGACCCGGTAGGGCGAGGTGGGGGGCCCCGCCCGCGTTCGACGCTGCGGGCATGACCTCGATCCCGTTGTCCGGACCGCCTATCCGCCTTCGCCCGCTCAGACGCGGCTCGCAGTTGACCCACACCGTCGCGGTGATGCGGGGCGTGCTGCAGGAGTCGCGACCGGTCGTACAGCTGATCTTCCTGATCCGGGCATGCACCGCCGCAGGCATGCCGTTCCGTTTCAGCCTGCCAGCCGCAGGAGCGGTCGCCGGCTGGTCGATGGTGTCGATGGCCGTCTACGTCGGAAACGGCATCACCGACCGGGACGGTGATCGGATCAACGGCTCCGCCCGTCCCATCGCCACCGGAGCGCTTCCGCTCACCGCGGCCGGTGCGGCGATGATCGTCCTGGCGGTGGCTGGGACAGCGCTGTGCGCGCTGTCCGAACCCGCGACGATCCCACTGGCAATCGGCTTCCTGCTGCTGGGCTGGGCCTACTCCACGGGACCGGCGCTGAAGAACAGTCCGGTCGGCTTCAGCGTCGTCATCGGCCTCGGTGCCGCCCTGACGTACCTGACCGGCTGGCTGGCCGGCGGCGCCGGAGAGCCAGCGGCGCTCGCCTTCGGGATCGCGATGGCCTTCTGGGTCGGCCTCACCTGCGCCGCCAAGGACTTCTCCGACACCGAGGGTGATCGACTGGCGGGCCGGCGGACCTGGCCGGTGCTGCTCGGGACGCACCGGGCCAGCTGCTGGCTGGGTATGGCGACCCTCGCCGGCTCGCTGGGGATGGTGGCGATGGCGGTTCTGGTCGCCCCGGTGCTGCAACTGGCGATGGCCGTGGTGATGACCGGCTCGGTCACTCTCAACCTGACCTGTTCCAGGTCGGTCTCGGCGCCCTCGAGCGGCAGGCCGAACCGTCCGGCCCGGCGCGGCCCCTATCGGGTCTACATGTGGACCCAGTACGTCGCGCACCTGGCGTTCGTGGTCGCGATCCTGGCGTGAGGGACCGCTGTCGACCCGCGGAGACCGGCCTGCCCCTCATCGAATGCCGCGCCGCCCTCGTTCGTGGCTGGGTGCCAGCTCATAAGCTGACGTAGGGTTACAAGATGGGTAAGCCGGATGCTGACTGTCATCCGTGGCTGAGCACTGCCCATCGGCAGCGGATCGCCGAGCGGTACCGCGGCTTGTTGGCGCGCGACAGTAGCCCGCTGTTGGGTGCCGAACAGATCGAACGCCAGCTGATGGAGCAACTCGACGAGGTGCTCGGCGCGGTGGCCGGCTTACTGCGGGAACCTGGCGAACAGTCCCCGCCGGCCGCTCCCGCTCCGATGACCGACCTCAGCCTGCGGATCGGCGCCGAGCGCGCCTCGGCCGGCGTCCATCCGGTGCTGTCGTTGCACGCGGCCTCGTTGATCTACGAGGCGAGCCTGCCGGTGCTTGCCCAGGCCCTTGCTGAGGCGGGCTACGACGCACCCGCCGAACGGGCCGGCCTGGCGCTCAACCGGGCCATCATGGACCGCATGATGGCGGCAGCCAGCACCTACGTCGACTACCTGTTGACCAAGGTGCACAGCTCGCATCGCGACGAGCGCCGGCGGCTGGCCAGGGAACTGCACGATATGGCGGCTCCCGCGGTGGCCCTGGGCCTGCAACACATCGACCTGTTCGGGGTGTACTCGGGTTCCGACGAACTCAAGGCCGTCGGCCATCTGACCAGCGCCCGCTCCAGCCTGCTGGACGCGCTCAGCGTCCTGCGCGATCTGTCGGCCCAGACCAGGGAGGCGGTGGGACGCAGTGGCCTCCGGGAAGCGATCGCCCGCTACATCGAGACGGTTCCGGCGTCGATCACCGTCGAACTGAACACCACCGGGGACCTGGACAAGCTGCACGCGACCCATTCGGAGGAGGTGTTCCTGGCGGTGCGGGAGGCGGTCCGCAACGCCGTCAACCACGCCGCGCCCCGACACATCACGATAGTGATCAGCGCCAGCAGCTACCTGACGGCGGAGGTCACCGATGACGGAGCGGGTTTCGACTGCGAGTCGGTGATGGCGGGCTCCGACACCGTCGGGCTCGATTCCATGCGGGAACGCGCCGAGCTGCTGGGTGGAACGGTCGTGATCACCAGCGCCCGAGGTGCCGGCACCCGGATGTGGCTCGGGGTACCCATCGACGACGAGCGGGTCCACCGCATGACTACCGGCCCCCGAAGCACCAGCGCGGCAGATGCCGCGAGCCGGCCCGGCGCGCCGCGTGGTGGTGAACACGCTGTCAGCGAGTGAGAGGACCAGGATCGTCGTGGTCGACGACCACAACCTCTTTCGCGCCGGCGTCATCGAACTGCTCCGGTCGGTGCCAGGATTCCTCGTCGAGGCCGAGGGCGCTTCGGGTGTCGACGCCGTGGCGCTGTGCCGGCGACTGCAGCCGGATGTACTGATCATGGACGTCGAGATGCCCGGCCCCGGCGCGGAGGCGACCATCCGCCAGGTAAGCCGGGACAGCCCGTCGACCCGCATCATCGTCCTGACGATGCACGACAGCCGGGAGCTGGTCCGCGAGCTGATCAGCTCCGGCGCCTCGGCGTACCTGCACAAGTCGGCTGGCAGGGCCGAGCTCTCCGCGGCGGTCGACTCGGTGCTGAGCAATCCCGACCAGGTGCTCGTCGCGGTATCGCGCGCCTCCGTCCTGCGCTCGGACGAGCCGGAGCCTGTCGCGGGAGTGCTGTCCGTCCGGGAACTCGACGTGCTCGCTCGGCTGGCCCAGGGCAAGAGCAACTCCGAGATCGCCGCTGAGCTCTACATCAGCGACAGCACCGTGAAGCGGCACCTGACCAACATCTATGCCAAGTTGGGTGCGGTGTCGCGGGTGGACGCCGTCCGCCGGGCACACGCGGCCAACCTGCTCGGCTGAGGCGCGCGGCCCCGAGACGCGGACATGAGGCCTGGCCCTGTCGGTAGGCTTGGCCGTGTGACACCGCTCGACGATGCGTCCACCACCGCGGCGGAGCTGCACCTGGACGCCTGGCGCGACCTCCCGGCCGCCCAGCAGCCGAGCTGGCCCGACCAGGCCGAGCTGCGCGCGGTGGCCGGCACGCTGAGCCAGTTGCCGCCGTTGGTGGTCGCCGACGAGGTGGACGCGCTCACCGCCCGGCTGGCCCAGGTGGCCCGCGGCGAGGCGTTCCTGCTGCAGGGCGGTGACTGTGCCGAGACCTTCGCGACCTCGTCGCAGGCCGACATCGCCGGCAAGGTCCGGGTGCTGCTGCAGATGGCGGTGGTGCTCACCTACGGCGCCTCGGTGCCGGTGGTGAAGCTGGGCCGGATGGCCGGCCAGTACGCCAAGCCGCGCTCCACCGAGCTGGACGCCTTCGGGCTGCCCTCCTACCGCGGCGACATGGTCAACGACTTGCACGATCGCAACGCGCGCATCCCGGACCCGAAGCGGATCCTGCGGGCCTACGCCACCGCCGCCTCGACGCTGAACCTGCTGCGCGCCTACGCCGGTGGCGGGCTGGCGTCGCTGGAGAAGGTGCACGCCTGGAACACCGCCTTCGCCCGCGAGACCGAGACCGGCAGCCGGTACGAGCAGTTGGCCGCCGAGATCGACCGCGCGGTGCGGTTCATGCGGGCCTGCGGGGTGCACGACGCGGCGCTGGAGACCGTCGAGCTGTACTCCAGCCACGAGGCGCTGATCCTGGAGTACGAGCGGGCGCTGACCCGGGTGGAGAGCAGGAGGGACGCCGACCGGGCCTACGACCTGTCCGCGCACTTCCTGTGGGTCGGCGAGCGCACCCGGCAGATGGACGGCGCCCACCTCGACTTCGTCTCGAGGATCGCCAACCCGATCGGGGTGAAGCTCGGGCCCAGCACCACGCCGGAGATCGCCGCGGAACTGGTCGAGCGGCTCGACCCGGACGGCGTGCCGGGCAGGCTGACCCTGATCAGCCGGATGAGCAACCACCGGGTGCGCGACCTGCTGCCGCCCATCATCGAGAAGGTGCGCTCCACCGGCCACCTGGTGGTCTGGCAGTGCGATCCGATGCACGGCAACACCGAGGAGACCGCCACCGGGGTAAAGACCCGGCACCTGGACCGGATCATCGACGAGGTGGACGGCTTCTTCGACGTGCACGCCCAGCTGGGCACCCATCCGGGCGGCCTGCACGTCGAGCTGACCGGCGACCACGTCACCGAGTGCATCGGTGGCACCGCGGACCTGACCGCGGCCGACCTCGGCCGGCGTTACGAGACGGCCTGCGATCCGCGGCTCAACATCGAACAGTCCCTGGAGCTGGCGTTCCGGGTCGCCGAGCGCTTGGTGGCCGACCCGCGCAACCGGCGGCGGGAGGGCCGGCCCGGGGAAACGGCCACGGCGCAGACAGGGACGAGGACGGCATGAGCGAGTACCCGGTGGTGGACCTGCGCAGCGACACGGTGACCCGGCCGTCTCCGGCGATGCGGCAGGCGATGGCCGACGCCGAGGTGGGCGACGACGTCTACGCCGACGACCCCACGGTGAACGCCTTCGAGGCCGAGGTCGCCGAACTGCTCGGCCACCAGGCGGGGCTGTTCACTCCGACCGGCACGATGGCCAACCAGATCGCGCTGCGGTTGCTGGTCAAGCCCGGCGAGGAGCTGGCCTGCGACCGGATCGCGCACGTGGTGCGCTCGGAGTCCGGTGCGGCGGCGGTCTTCTCCGGCATCACCACCCGCACCTGGGAATCGGTGGCCGGCCGGCTGGACCCGGCCGTGGTGGCCGACCTGGTCACCCCGAACGCCGGTCCGCACCACGTCTCGACGGCCGCCATCGCGGTGGAGAACACCCACAACTTCGGCGGGGGCACCGTGCAGCCGCCGGACGCGGTCCGGGTGGTGCAGCAACTGGCCCGCGACACCGGCATGGGAATCCACCTGGACGGCGCGCGGCTGTGGAACGCCTCGGTGGCGTCGGGCACCGGCATGGCCGAGCTCGCCGCCGGCTTCGACACCGTCTCGGTGTGCTTCTCCAAGGGGCTCGGGGCACCGATCGGTTCGATGCTGGTCTCGTCGGCGGACCGGATCGCCGAGGCCCGCATCTGGCGCAAGCGCTACGGCGGCGGCATGCGGCAGGTCGGCGTGCTGGCCGCGGCCGCCCGGTATGCGGTACGGCACAACGTTTCCCGGCTGGCCACCGACCACGAGCGGGCCGCTCGGCTGGCCGCCGCCCTGGGTGTGAAGCCGGAGCTGGTGGAGACCAACATCGTGGTGCTGCCGGTGCCGGACGCCCCGGCGGTGGGGCTGGCCGCCCGCGAGCAGGGGGTCATCGTCTCGGTGCTCGGGCCGAAGGTGATCCGGCTGGTCACCCACCTCGACCTCGACGACGACGGCGTGGACCGCGCGATCGCGGTGCTCACCCCGTTGCTGGCCGGCTGAGGTCGACGACGCGCTGAGCTACCTGGTCTGCTGGCGCCGATTCCACCTCACCCGGGCAAACATGTCATCGCCGCACCGATGAGTTTCGCCGGCCGCCGTCGTTTCACCTGGTACACCCGACTCGGGTGGCCTGATGCTTCGATGAGCACCAGGCCGGGCAGACGGACAGGAAGTGGGAGCAGCGCGATGGACTGGAAGCTCGAAGTGGTGGTGGTACCCGTCTCGGACGTGGACCGGGCCAAGGAGTTCTACGCCGACAAGGTCGGGTTCCGCCTCGACGTGGACCACCGGGCCGGTGAGAACTTCCGGGTGGTGCAGCTGACCCCGCCCGGCTCGGCCTGCTCGATCACCATCGGAACGGGGATCGGCGACGGGGTGCCGGGAACGGTGCGCGGCCTGCAACTGGTGGTCTCCGACATCGAGGCGGCGCACGCCGAGCTGGTGTCGCGCGGGGTGGAGTGCAGCGAGATCTCGCACTTCGTCGAGGGTCAGATGCAGCCGGGCCCGGACCCCGAGCGCCGCGAGTACGGCTCGTTCGTGTTCTTCGCCGACCCGGACGGCAACAGCTGGGCGGTGCAGGAAGGGCGCCGGTCCGAATCGCCGGCATGACCATCTCGGTGTCGGTGGCCGACGAGGCCGGCTTCACCGCCCTCGCCGAACGGCACCGCCGAGAACTGCACGTGCACTGCTACCGGATGCTGGCCTCCTACGACGAGGCTGAGGACGCCGTCCAGGAGACCTACCTGCGGGCCTGGCGGGGCTGGGAGGAGTTCGACGGGGCCGGCCCGGCGCGGGCCTGGCTGTACCGGATCGCCACCAACGTCTGCCTGGACGAGATCCGGGCCCGGTCGCGTCAGGTGCCGCGGCTGGGGTCGCTGGCCGAAGTCGGCTGGCTGCAGCCCTACCCGGACCGGTTGCTCGACGAGCTGGCCGGCGATCAGCCGGACGCGGTGGCGGTGAACCGGGAGACCATCGAGCTGGCGTTTCTGGCAGCGTTGCAGGTGCTACCCGCCCGGCAGCGGGCGGCGCTGGTGCTGCGCGACGTGCTGGGGCTGCCGGCCGCCGAACTCGCGCGGCAGCTCGGGGTCAGCGTCGCGGCAGCCAACAGCGCGCTGCAGCGGGCCCGGGCGACGATGGCACGGCAGCTGCCCTCGCACCGCTCGGACTGGTCGGCCCGCCCTCCGAGCCCGGCCGAGCGGGAGCTGCTGGATCGGTTCATCGCCGCCCACGAACGCTGCGACGCCGCCGCGGCGGCCGCGATCGCCGCCGAGGACATCCGGGTCACCATGCCGCCCTACCCGATGGTCTTCGACGGTCTCGACCTGCTGGCCAGCCTGCTGCATCGCGCGTTCGGGCCGGACCGGGACGGCGACTGGCGGCTGCTGCCGGCCTGGGCGAACCGGATGCCGGCGGCGGCCAGCTACCTCAAGCGTCCGGGTGACAGCGCGTACCGGGCCTTCAAGCTGGACGTGCTGCGGGTCGAGGGGGACACGGTCGCCGAGATCACCACGTTCGGCTACGCCTTGTTCCCGGCGTTCGGCCTGCCGACCACGCTGCCAGGCTGAGTCGGTTACCTGCCGGTACGGTGTCTGGCATGACAACCGACGGGATCTCCTGGGTGGCGCTGCTGACCCTGATGGTGGACGGCCCGGACCTGCCGGTGCACGGGGTGATCAGCAGCGATCCGGGTGCCGATCTGTCCCAGCAGTACTTCGGGTGGGCCGTCGCCGGCGGTCAAGCGCCGCCGGTGTTCGCCGGTTTTCCGGCCGGCCTGGCCGCCGCACCGGGGGAGGAGCCGCCTGCCGAGCCCGACCCGGCCGAGCAGGAGACGCTGGTGACCCGAGCGTGGCGCGCCGCCCGGCGGGTGCGGCTGGAGCGGCCCGCAAGCCGTACCCGATCCAGTTGGTGATAGACGCCGAGACCGGGCTGGTGCTGCAGCAGCGCAACGACGACTTCGGCTCGGTAGACGAGTGGGTCGAGATCTCGGTCGGCGAACCGCTCGACGAGGAGCTTTTTCGCTGGCACGGACCGTCGGTTCCCTGGACGCGGGACTGGCCCGACCCGGAGCAGGAATGGCGGGCCCACCGTGCCACCGGCATGGAGTGGTTCCGTGCGAACGTCGCGCCGCTGCCGCTCCGGCTGGAGCTGGACCTCGGAGTGTTCGTACACGTGCACGAGCCGGACGGTTCGTTCGAGGCCGGCATCGGCGAGCATCATGTCGGGTCGCTGGCGCGTCGGCCGACCTCGACTGAGGACTGGGAGCTGGGCTGGCACGAGGTCCAGCACCGCTGGTCGGCGGACGGCTGGGACTGGGCGCTCAGCATTCACGAAGCGCACCTGACCGAGGCCGGGCTGGCAAGCCTCAAGCAGGCACTCGGCGGGGGATAGCCACCGGGTACGGCGGCGGGTTCGGCTGATCGGTGACAGAATTACCGGGCAGTAATGCGGACCAGAAGGGGGCTAGCGGTGTCGCTGACCGAGATCCATGACCCGGTGATGTTCGCCATCCCGGTGTTCATCGTCTTCCTGGTTCTCGAGATCGTGGCGATCCACGTGCTGCACCACGACCAGTTCGCTGTCGGTGCGGGCACCGCCGCAACGGTGCGCGGTTACGACCCCGCCGACACCCGCACCAGCCTGACCATGGGCATCGGGTACTCGGTGGTCAACCTGTTCTGGCGGCTGGTCGTCCTGGTGGTCTACTCCGCCCTCTACGAACTGACCCCGCTGCGGCTCAGCCCGCGGCACTGGTGGGTATGGGTGCTGGTGTTCTTCGCCGACGACCTGGCCTACTACGGCTTCCACCGAGCCTCGCACCGGATCCGGTTCTTCTGGGCGGGCCACATCGTGCATCACTCCTCGACGCACTACAACTTCTCCACCGCGCTGCGGCAGAAGTGGACGCCGATGCTGACCCTGCCCTTCTGGATGCCGCTGGCGCTGATCGGCATCCCGCCGTGGGTGATCTTCACCGCGATGGCCTGGAGCCTGTTCTACCAGTTCTTCCTGCACACCGAGAAGATCGCGAAGATGCCGGCCTGGTTCGAGGCGGTGTTCAACACCCCGTCCCACCACCGGGTGCACCACGGCAGCGACGCCGACTACCTCGACGTCAACTACGCCGGCATCCTGATCATCTGGGACCGGATGTTCTCGAGCTTCGTGCCCGAGACGCACCGCCCGAACTACGGGCTGACCAAGAACATCAACACCTACAACCCGTTCAAGGTGGCGTTCGGCGAGTTCGCCAACATCGCCTCCGATGTCCGCCGCTCGCACGGCCTGCGGGCCAAGCTCGGCCACGTCTTCGGCCCACCCGGTTGGCAACCGGCCGGCGCCCGGCTGGACCCGGCCCAGCCGAATCCCGAGGAACTCAGCCCGGTCCGCCGCGCCTGAGCGTCGCCGCATCGCTCCATTCGCTCCCGCCACCGGCTTTCGGAGTGCGACGATGCACGCTCCACCGCATACCCGAAAAGGGGCTCGTCCATGAAGTTTCGCCTGCTCACGACGCTGGGAGCGCTGGCGCTCACCCTGGGTAGCTCGGCGGTGGCCGCCGGCCCCGCCGCGGCCGACCAGGCCCACTGCTACAACTGGGCGCACCCGGATCGGTACAGCGACGGGGGCATCTGGTTCACGAACGGGACCTACCTGCGGCGAGGGCCGTTCATGGACTGCGACACCTTGGGCCTCGGCTACCCCAACCATGGCATCGACGTGAACTGCCTGGTCAACAACGGCGGGTACCTGTGGCTCTACGTGCGCGACACCACCACCGGTGTCGGCGGCTGGGCCCGGCGCGACACCCTCGACACGGTCCTCGGGTCGTCCGTCCCGTCCTGCTACTAGCGCTCAGCTCGGCGCTGCTTGGCGGTGTCGAAGCGATAGCACTCGTCGGAGGCTGCCCAGCCGCGGAATGCCGATCCGGGACTGACCGGCCCTAACGAGCGCGGTACTCCTCGTCGGTGACGTGCGCGCAGCCGACGGCCGACTGCTCGTCGGGGTTGCGGATGCTGTCGATGGCAACGGCACCGGTGAACCACTCGGCGGGTCCGGCGCCGGTCCGACCGCCACTCGGGGGGTATTTCATCAGACCGGGCTCAGCTGGGCTCGTGCTCGGGATCGGCTGGGCGGGCGGTGCCGGGCACCATCGTCGCGCCGGTGTCGGTGCCCTCGAAGTCGCTGGGATCGATCGGCGGCTGGGCGTCGTCGAACTGCTGGTAGTCCGACTGGGGCTTGCCGGGATTGCCGTTGCGGGTGGCGTTCGGGTCGCTGGTCCGCTTGTCGCCGTAGACCTCGTCGTCGAGCGGGTTGGTCATCTGCGCCTCCTTCGTCGGCCACGGGCGGGAAGCCGCCCGAATCCGACTCTAGCGCTGCGGACCGCCCGGGCTAATCGGCGTGGTAACCGGCCGAGGTGCGGCCGAGCAGGGCGGGCAGGGTCATCACGACCTCGGCCAGCTCGTCCAGCGCGCTGCCGTGCAACGCCTGCGCGCCGTCCACCAGCGCCTGTTCCGGGTGCGGGTGCACGTCGACCATCACGCCGTCGGCGCCGGCCGCGATGCCGGCCCGGGCCAGCGGCACCACCAGGTCGCGCCGGCCCGCCGAGTGCGACGGGTCGACGATGATCGGCAGGTGGGACAGCTGCTGCATCATCGGCACCGCCGAGACGTCGAACATGTTGCGGATGCTGGGTTCGAAGGAGCGGACGCCGCGCTCGCACAGCACGATGTCGAGGTTGCCGCGCTGGGCGACGTACTCGGCGGCCATCAGCCACTCCTCGTAGGTGGCCGACAGCCCGCGCTTGATCATGATCGGCTTGCCGACGCTGCCCACCGCCTGCAGCAGGCCGAAGTTCTGCATGTTGCGGGTGCCGATCTGCAGCATGTCGGCGTGCTCGGCGACCAGGTCGACGTCGTGCACGTCCAGCACCTCGGTGACGACCGGCAGGCCGGTCTCCTGGCGTACCTCGTCGAGGATCTTCAGCCCGGCGCCGGCCAGGCCCTGGAAGGCGTAGGGCGAGCTGCGCGGCTTGTACGCACCGCCGCGCAGCAGGCTGGCGCCGGCTCGCTTGGCCAGCAGCGCGGAGGCCATCGCCTGCTCGGCGGACTCGACCGCGCACGGCCCCGCGATCAGGGTGAAGGTGTCCGGCCCGATCGGCACCCCACCGACCCGGATGGTGCTGCGGTTGGTGTGGTTCTCAGCCGCCACGAGTTTGTAGGCCGCGGTGATCCGCTTGGTGTCGGCCACCCCGGACAGGCCCGCGGCGTCGATGGTTTCCAGCACCGCCTCGGTGCCGATCACCCCGATGATGGTGCGGGTCACGCCACGGCTGACGAAGGCCTGGCCGCCCTGCACCTCGATGTGGCTGACCACGGCGGCGATGTCGGCCGTGGTCGCGGCGGGGGCCATCACGATCACCATGCAGTCAGCCTAACTCCGCACCGTCGGGTGGCTCTCCTCGTCCGTGCACGGGAGGCGGGGTCACACCACGGTCAGGACGACCTCGCTGCCCTCGCGCACCTGGGTGCCGGCCGCCGGGTCCATGCCGACCACCGTGTCGAGGAAGCCGCCGAAGGCGCGCTTGACCTTGACCTTGAGGTGCAACCGCTCCAAGTGGTTCCTGGCGATGATCAGCGGGGTGCCGTTGCGGATCTGGGGCAGGGTGACCAGCTTGGGACCCTGGGAGACGACCAGCTTGACCGTGCTGAACTTGGCCACCGACGCCCGGGCCTGCGGGTCCTGGCTGATCACCGAGCCGGCCGGCACGGTGTCGGAGTAGTCCTGGCCGGCGTCGACCTTGAAGCCGGCCTCGGTCAGGGTCGCGTTCGCGTCGGCCTGGCTCTTGTCGACCACGTCGGGCACCGTCACGATGGGCGGCCCGGTCGAGACGTACACCGTGACCGCCGAGTTGCGCCTGACCTTGGCAGCCGGGCCGGGATCGGTGCGGATCACCCGGCCGGATGCGATCTTGCCGGTTCCGTCCGGGGTGTCGCGGCGGACCAGCCGGACCGGCATGCCGGCGAAGGCCTGCTGTGCGGCTGCGTAGTCCTGGCCGGCGACCTGCGGAAGGACGTAGCGCTCGGGGCCGCGGGAGATCACCAGCCGGATGCTGTGGCCGTTGAGCAGGTGGCTGCCGGCGTCCGGCTCGCTGGCCAGCACCAGGCCGGCGGCGGTGGTCTCGGAATAGGCCTGGTCGACCGCCGGATCGACGGAGAAGCCGGCGGCGCGCAGCAGGTTCACCGCGGTGGACCTGCTGCTGCCGGCCACCTGCGGCACCTTCGAGTAGCGCCCGACCGCGACGTACCAGGCGGCGTACCCGGTCACCAGGCCGAGCAGGATCACCAGCAGGGCCACCAGCAGCGTGCGCCGCCGGGACCGGCGCCGCCGGCTGGCCGCCGGGCCGGCGCCGCGCCGGCCACCCGCCTGGTCGCCGGCCGGGCCCGGACGTTCGCGTTGCTGGACGGTGGTCGGGTGCAGGTCGATGACCGGCGGCCGGGCATGCGTCGGGGCGGTGTCGCCGGTGGCATCGGCGGGCACCCGGGCGATTCGCTGGGTCGCGTCGGTGGCGCTGGCAGCCGCGGCCGGGTGGGCAGCGTCATGCGCGCTGGGGTCGACCCGCCGCCGCGGTGGCACCGCCAGCACCGGCAGCCCGAGGTCGACCCGCGCGTCGTGCAGTTCGGCCAGCATCGCGCCGGCGTCCAGCGGCCGGCCCGCGGGATCGCGGCAGGTGGCCCGCAGCACCACCTCGTCCAACTGTGGCGGAATGCCGGGACGGCGCACCGACGGCGCCGGTACGTCGGAGTGCACGTGCTGGTAGGCCACCGCCATCGCGCTGTCGCCGCTGTACGGCGGGCTACCGGTGAGCAGTTCGAACAGCAGCACACCGGCCGAGTACACGTCCGAACGGGCGTCTGCCGCCCCGCGCGAGATCTGCTCCGGCGGGCAGTAGGCGACGGTACCCATCATCAGCCCGGTGCGGGTGCTGCTCTGGTCGCCCTCGACGGCCCGTGCCAGGCCGAAGTCGGCCACCTTCACCGCGCCGTCGTCGGCGAGCAGGATGTTCTCCGGCTTGACGTCGCGGTGCACCAGGCCGGCACGGTGTGCGGCGGCCAGCGCGGCGAGCACCGGCTCCAGGATCGAGACGGCCAGCGCGGGCGACAGCGCGCCCTGCTCGCGCAGCAGGTCGCGCAGGGTGCGGCCCCGCACCAGTTCCATCACCAGGAAGACGTGGCCGGCGTCGGTGCCCTGGTCATAGACCGCGACCGCGTTGAGGTGCGCGAGCCGGGCCGCCACCCGGGCCTCCCGGGTGAACCGGTCGGCGAACGCCGGGTCGGTGGACAGGGCGGACGACATCACCTTGACCGCGACCGGGCGGTCAAGGCGCTCGTCCAGCGCGCTGTAGACGGTCGACATGCCGCCTCGGGCCAGCTGCTGGAGTATCCGGTAGCGGCCTTCCAGCACACGACCGAGGATTCGGTCTGGAGCCGTCTGCACCCGGCAATTCTAGGTCCGAACCGAAAGCGGCCGGGCATCGCCGCGCGGCCGGGCTCGCGCGGGCGCCGCCCGGGTGCCGACGGCGTGCCCGCCGTAGGGTGGTCGGCATGCCAGCGCGGGGGAGGCCGGGCAGGCCGCGGATCGAGCTTCTCGCCGACGACGAGCACCCCGGCGGCACCATGCTGGTGATGGACGATGTCCGGCAGTCCTACGTCGATCTCCGAGACCCGACCTACCTCGACTTCGAGTACGTGCAGTACCTCGCCAGCGTGCTGGCCACCCTGCCGCCCGGCCCGCTGGCGGTCACCCATCTCGGCGGTGGCGGCCTGACGCTGCCGCGCTACCTGCACGCCTGCCGGCCGGGATCGCCGCAGATCGTGTTCGAGCCCGACACCGAGCTGATCGGGGTGATTCGCCGTGAGCTGCCGTTGCCACGCGGGCACCGGATCCGGATCCGGCCGGTCGGGGGCCGGACCGGGGTCGCGGCGCTGGCCGACGCCGGTGCCGACGTGCTGGTTCTCGACGCCTACGCCGACGGCCGGGTGCCGGCCGCGCTGACCACGCTGGAGTTCTTCACCGACGCCGCCCGGGTGCTCAAGCCCGGCGGGTTGCTGCTGGCCAACCTGGTGGACGAGCCCGGCCTGCACTACGTCGGGCGGGTGCTGGCGGGGCTCAGGGCGAGCTTCGGCGAGCTGGCGCTGGTCAGCTCGCGGGACGTGCTGAAAGGCCGCCGGTTCGGCAATGTGGTGCTGGCCGCCTCGTCCGAGCCGCTGGACGTGACCGAGCTGCGCCGCCAGATCGCCCGCCAGCCGTTTCCCGCCGGGGTCCGGGCCGGGCCGGAACTCGCCGTCCGCTACCGCACCCTCCGGCCGTGGACCGACGCCGACTCCTCGCCCTCGCCCGAACCGCGCCGGGAGGGCTGGCGGATCCGGTGAGGGCCGCGTGGCAGGCTTGACGGCATGTCAGATCCGCGCATGGCCGATTCCGTGCAGCACTCGGCCGAATCCGACGCCGCCCCGGCAGAGCTGATCCCGCTGCCGGAGGTGGCCGAACTGCTGGCGATCCCGATCACCAAGGTGCACCAGTTGCTGCGCGACGGGCAGCTGGTGGTGACCGTCGACGAGGCCGGCCGCCGGGTGCTGCCCCGGGCCTTCGTGGCCGCCGGCGTGGTGCTCAAGGGACTGCCGTCGGTGATCACCCTGCTGCGCGACGGCGGGTACCGCGACGCCGAGATCATCGACTGGCTGCTCCGCCCCGACGACACGCTGCCGGGCACCCCGGTGCAGGCGCTGGCCGAGAACCGAGGCACCGAGGTCAAGCGCCGCGCCCAGGCCGCCGCCTTCTGATGCCCGCCCGGGCCGCCCGATGCACCGGCTGACCTACCTGGCGTTGCTGGCCGGATGCCTGCTCGGCACCCTGCCGCTGGAGTTCGTGCTGGGCGTCCGGGTCTACGCCCGGTGGCGCCGGCTGGTCGCCGCGCTGGTTCCGGGCCTGGTGCTGGGGGTGGCCTGGGACGAGTACGCGGTCCGGAACGGCCACTGGCACTTCGATCACCGCTACCTGGTTGGCCTGAAGCTGGCCGGCCTGCCGGTGGAGGAAGTGCTGTTCTTCGTGGTGATCCCGATCTGCGCCGTGCTCACCCTGGAGGCGGTAGCCCGGCGCCGCCCCGGTTGGCTGATCGGCGACGAGCCTGGCGCAGATTCCGAGACCCCCGGCCGGATCCCTCCGGCGTGATCGGCACCCGATGACCTACACCTGGCTGGTGGTGGCCGCGCTGCTCGGCACGGCGGCCTGTGACCTGGCGCTGCTGCGGACCAGGCTGCTCACCCGCCGGTCGTTCTGGGTCAGCTACGCGATCATGTTCGGCTTCCAGTTGCTGGTGAACGGGGTGCTGACCGGCCTGGGGGTGGTCCAGTACGACCCGGACACCATTCTCGGCGTCCGGTTGGCCTATGCCCCGGTGGAGGATCTCGGGTTCGGCTTCGCGCTGATCCTGCTCACGCTGTCGTGCTGGGTGGCGCTGGGTCGGCGAGCGGCGGGACTGCCGGTTCGCGGCCGTCCGAACCCTGCTGGCCGCCGGAACCCTGCTCGCCGGCTGAACCCTGCTGGCCGTTCGAACTCTGCACGACCGGTCCGAGCAGCGCCCGGACGGCCAGCGCCGCCGCCAGCACCGCCGGGACGTAGGCCACCATCTCCAGGCTCGAACCCATCGGACGGGTGAGCAGGGTCAGCGCGATCGACCCGGTGGCGATCCAGCCCAGTTGCCGCGGTGCCACCACGAACACCGCCGCGACGGTGAGCGACCAGCTGAAGTACCAGGGCTGCACGGCCGGCCCCAGCACCACCACGCTGGCCAGGGCCAGCGCCAGCAACTGCACCGCGCGACCGCGGGCCGCCCGGAACCAGAGCAGCACCAGCAGCAGGGCGCTGACGATCAACCCGGCGGTGCGGAAGCCCCGCACCGTGGCGTCGACCAGGGTGCCGGCGTGCTCGGCGCCGATCGCGGCCCGGTAACCGACCGCCAGCATGGTGGGCAGCGACATGAAGTTGATCACCGGCACGCCGGAACTGACCTGCCGGGCCCAGCCCAGTCCCACGTCGGCCACCAGCGAGACCACCGCGAACACCGGCACCGCGACCGCCGCGGCGAGCGCGCAGTGCCGCAACCAGTCCCGGCCGCGCAGGCCGGACCGGCCGGCGAGATAGATGGGCACCGCGAAGGCCACCGCCACCAGCCCCGGTGACTTCACCGCCGCGGCCAGCGTCATCAGCGCCACCCCGCCGGCCAGCTGGTGCCAGCCGGCTCCCGGCCGCGACACCAGCACCAGGCCGGCCACGATCAGCGCCACCATCACCGCGTCGTTGTGGCCGCCGCCGACGGCGTGCACCAGGATCAACGGGTTGCCGACGGCCAGCCACAGCGCCAGGTCCGCACGCCGGCCGTACCGGGCGGCCAGCACCGGCAGCAGCCGGGCGGTGAGCACGATCGCGGCGAACGGCAACAGCCGCAGCAGCAGCACGCTGATCAGGGCGTGGTTGCCGGTCAGCGCGGCGACCCACTTCGAGACCGCCACCCACAATGGCCCGTACGGCGACGGGGTGTCGACCCACTTCCAGGCGACGTTGTCCAGGAACTTGCCCAGGTCGACGGCGGGCAGGTCGGCCGGCGTGGTGGTGTACGGATCCAGGCCGTGCCGGGCCAGCTGGGCTTGGGCTGCGTAGCTGTAGAGGTCGGAGCTGGCCAGCGGCATGCCGCACAGCAGCGGCACGCTCCAGCCGACCAGCATCCGGCGCAGCCGGCCCGGGGCGACCACCTCGGCGCCGGCCTGCTGCTCGCCGCGGACCGAGCCGGTCAGCAGCAGCCGGCCCAGCAGCAGCCAGGCGATCACCGCCACCACCAGGCCGAGGTAGTACAGCCCGAGGGCCGCGTGCAGGCCGGCCCGGCCGTGCCGCAGCAGCCCCACCACCGGGATCAGCCGGGTCGGGTCGTTGGCGGGCAGCGCACCGGCGCCGTAACTGCCCAGCGCGATCAGGATGGTGCCGAGCAGGCCGGCCCGGCCGATCTCGGGCAGGCCCCAGTCCCGGACCGGGCGTGCGAACCGGCGCAACCGTTCCGGCACCGGGGGAGGTGCCGGCAGCGGGCGCTGCACGCTAGCGGTCATGAGGCCATCGTGGCAGATCCGGCGAGGAGTTCAGGACGTGCGGTGGGCGGCGGCTTCGGCGAGTGCGGTCAGGGCGTGCGCGGCGTCCGGCTGCAGCGGGGCGGCGAGCAGCAGGTGAACCGCCGCGCCGGCCCGCTCGAGGATTCGCTGCTCGACCTGCTGGTGCGCACCGGTGGCGGTGAGCACCTCGCGCAGCCGGTCCACGCCGGCGCCGGACAGCGCCCGGTCGCCGACGCCGGCCCGCAGCAGCTCGCGCTGGGCAGGGTCGGCCCGGTCGAAGGCCAGCGTCACCAGCAGCGTCCGCTTGCCCTCGCGCAGGTCGTCGCCGGCCGGCTTGCCGGTCCGGGACGGGTCGCCGAACACCCCGAGCAGGTCGTCGCGAAGCTGAAAGGCCTCACCCACCAGCAGCCCGTAGTCCGACAGCACCGAGATCAGCTCCGGAGTGCCGCCGGCCGCGGCGGCGCCCAGCAGCAGCGGGCGCTGCACGGTGTACTTGCTGGTCTTGAACTCGATGACCCGCAGGGCCTCGGCCGGGTCGAAGGCGCCGCGGGACTGCGCCAGGATGTCCAGGAACTGCCCGGCCACCACCTCGGTACGCATCAGGTCGAAGTGGGCGGTCGCCGCCCGGGCCCGGTCCGGCGGCAGGCAGCCGATCGCGGCGGTGAACAGCTCCTCCGACCAGGACAGCAGCAGGTCGCCCAGCAGGGTCGCCCCGGCCGCGCCGAAGGACCGGGCCTCGCCCGGCCAGCCCTGCTCGCCGAGGTACCTGCCGAACCGGACGTGCGCAGCCGGCTGGCCACGCCGGGTGTCGGAGGCGTCCATCATGTCGTCGTGCACCAGCGCGCAGGCGTGCAGCAGTTCCAGGCCGGCAGCGGCGCGGACCAGCGCGTCCTCGCCGCCGGCGCCAGGGGTGTGCACGCAGCGCCAACCCCAGTAGGCGAACGTCGGGCGCAGCCGCTTGCCGCCGTTGAGCACCGCCGCCCGGGCCTCCTCGGCCAACACCGACAGGTCGGTGGAGATGGCGGTCAGCTGGGCGGTCCGCTGGTCGAGGAAGGCCACCAGCTCTGCTTCGATCCGATCCGCCAGCGACGCCGGTCGGTCGGTCGGTGTGGCAGGCGGATCGGAGGCGGTCAGATCCGCTGGGTCGGCCACGGTCGCGGACATTACCCTTGACGGCATGGCGCGTACGGTGCGGGACTCTTTCAAGGCCGGCAGGCCGACCTTCTCCTTCGAGTTCTTCCCGCCGAAGACGCCGGAGGACGAGCGGCTGCTGTGGACGACGATCCGCGAGCTGGAATCCCTGCACCCGGACTTCGTCTCGGTCACCTACGGCGCCGGCGGCGCCACCCGCGACCACACCATCGAGATCACCGAGCGGATCGCCAGCGACACGACGCTGCTGCCGGTCGCGCACCTGACCGCGGTCGGCCACTCGATCGCCGAGATCCGGGCCATCGTCGGCCGGCTGGCCGACGCCGGCATCTCCAACGTGCTGGCGCTGCGCGGCGACCCGCCCGGCAATCCGCTGGCGGAGTGGGTCTCGCACCCCGAGGGGTTGAGCTACGCCGGCGAGCTGGTGAGCCTGTTGCGCGCGCACGGCGACTTCACCGTCGGAGTGGCCGCCTTCCCGTACAAGCACCCGCGCTCGACGACCGTCGAGCAGGACACCGCGTACTTCATCGACAAGTGCCGGCAGGGTGCCGACTACGCCATCACCCAGATGTTCTTCGAGGCCGATGCCTACCTGCGGCTGCGGGACCGGGTGGCCGCGGCCGGCTGCGACGTCCCGATTCTCGCCGGGCTGATGCCGGTCACCAACATGGGCACCATCGAACGCTCGGAGCAGTTCACCGGCGCACCGTTCCCGGCGGGGCTCGGTGCCCGGTTCGCCGAGATCGCGCATGACCCGAAGGCTGTTCGTGAGCTGGGCATCGAAGAGACCTCGAAGCTGGCCCGCCGGCTGATCGACGAGGGGGTGCCGGGCATCCACTTCTACACCCTGAACCGGTCCCGGGCGACCCGCGAGGTATGGGCCAACCTGACCGCCGCGGCCCTGGCCAGCTAGGCCCGACCTAGTCCGGGAACGGCAGCCGGGCGCCGAGCACCCCGAACGGCCGGTGGTCGCCTGGAAACAGGTGGTCGCGGGCCAGGTCCACGAACCCCAGCCGGCGGTACAGCCGCCAGGCCCGGTTCTCGCCCTCCGGGGTGGACAGCACCATCGTCCGGTGCGGCAGCCCGTCGGCCAGCGAGCGCAGCAGCCGCTCGCCCAAGCCGCCCCCCTGCGCCGACGGCGTGACGTGCAGCTCCGACAGCTCGAAGGCAGAGCCCAGCCACTCTTCGGCGGCGACGGCGTTGCTGGAGATGGCGCGCAGCACCAGGTCGTGCCACCACTGGCCGGGCAGGCTGGTGTAGCCGTAGCCGAAGCCGAGCATCCGGCCGCCGGCGTCGAGGGCGATCCGGCACCGGAACTCGGCGAAGCTGGCGTGCCGCAGCATGTGGGTGCCGCGCTGCGGCCCGCTGGCCGCCGAGTAACCCATCGCGGTGACGTAGATGGCCATCGCTTCGGCCAGCCGGCCGCGCAGCTCCGAGCGCGGCACGTCGACGATGACGACCGGCCGCGCGCGGTCTCCGGTGGGCTGGGCCATCCCAGCAGATTAGGCGACCGCGACCGGCTGGGCCGACGTCAGGGCCAGCAGGTCGGGGTAGCTGATCGGGAACATCGCGTGCGGGACGCCGCCGCCCGCCCAGAGCTGCGGGTACTCGGCGAGTGCGGTGTCGAGCAGGGTGCGCAGCGGGGCCGGATGGCCGACCGGTGCGACCCCGCCGATCGGCTGGCCGGTGGCCGCACGCACCATCTCGGCGGTGGCCCGCGACAGCGAGGTAGAGCCGACCAGCGACGCCACCTTGGCGGTGTCCACCCGGTGCGCGCCGCTGGTCAGCACCAGCAGCGGCGTCTGCTCGGCGGTGCTGAAGACCAGCGAGTTCACGATGGCGCCGACCGGCACGCCCAGCTGGCGGGCGGCGATCACCGCGGTGGGCGCCGGCTCGTCGAGGATCCGTACCCGGCCGGGCAGCCCGGCCCCGGCGAGGATCGCGTCGATGTGGATGCAGGTCGGATGCAGGTCGGCCACGGCTGCACCCTACGGCCGGCTGGGCCGCCCGCTGCGCTCAGACGTGCAGGCCGCACTCGGTCCGCGAGGTGCCGGCCCACCGACCGGCCCGGGCGTCCTCGCCGGGCAGCAGCCGCCGGGTGCACGGCGCGCACCCGACCGAGCCGTAGCCGTCGGACAGCAACGGGTTGACCAGCAGGCCGTGCTCGGTGACGTAGGCGTCGACATCGGCGTCGGTCCAGGCCGCGATCGGGTTGAGCTTGACCAGGCCGTGCTTGGCGTCCCACTCGACCACCCGGGTACCGGCCCGGCTCGGCGAGTCGGCGCGGCGCAGCCCGGATGCCCACGCCCGGTACGGGGCCAGCGCCCGGTTCAGCGGCTCGACCTTGCGCATCGCGCAGCAGGCGCCGGGGTCGCGCTCGTGCAACCGCGGGCCGAACCGGGCATCCTGCTCGGCCACGGTGCGCAGCGGCAGCGCGGTGCGCACCGTGACCGGTAGGGCGGCCGCCACCGCGTCGCGCATGCCGATGGTCTCGGCGAAGTGATAGCCGGTGTCGAGAAAGATCACGTCCACACCGGGCAGTACCCGCGAGGCCAGGTGGGTGAGCACCGTGTCGGCCATCGAGGACGCGACGCACCAGTCCGAGCCGAACTGGTCCACCGCCCACTGCAGGATCTCGGTGGCCGATGCTGATTCGAGTTCGTTGCCGGCCCATGCGGCCAGTTCGAGCAACTCGTCGACGGGGGTGTGCGAGTCAACGCTCATGGTTGGTTCCCTTGCTAAGGCTGTGCGGGATCCGGTCCTGACGGGCGCACCTGCGCCGTCCAGTCAGCCGAGATTCCTAGGTACTTCAAGGCAAATACCCGTCGGCAGGCACCACAGCGCCATTGCCCGTGCGTCTCACCGAAGGGTCGGAGGTCTTCTTCTGCGCAGTACGGGCAGTGGAAGGGAGCGGCGCGCTCAGTCATCGCGCACCCCTGTCCACTGTCCGGCTCCGTCGTGGAGCCGGTGTCACAGCAGCCAGTCCTCGTCGGCGCGGCTGACGTAGCCGGCGAACGATTCGCCCGCTGCGCGCCGGTCCAGGTAGCCGGTCAGGATCCGCTCGACGTAGTCCGGTGCCTCGTCCGCGGTCACCTTCAGGCCGCGGAACTTGCGGCCGAACGCGGCCTCGCTGCCGAGCTGGCCGCCCAGGTGCACCTGGAACGCCTCGGCATCGACGAACGAACCGTCGGCGGCCTTGATCTTCTGCACGATCCCCTTGAAGCCGATGTCGGCGACCTGGAACCGGGCGCAGGAGTTCGGGCAGCCGTTGACGTTGATCGTGATCGGCGTGTCGAAGTCGGGCATTCGCCGTTCCAGCTCGTGCCGGATGGTCTCGGCCCGGCCCTTGGTCTCGACCAGCGCCAGCTTGCAGAACTCGATGCCGGTGCAGGCGATGGTGCCGCGGTGGAAGGCGCTCGGCGTGGCTGACAGGTTGAGGTCCCGCAGGCCGTTGACCACGGCTTCGGTCTGGCTTTCCGGCACGTCCAGGACGACCAGGCCCTGCTGGGCGGTGGTGCGCACCCGGTTGCTGCCGACCGACTCGGCCAGCTCCGCCAGCGCGGTGAGCGCGGTGCCGCTGGTGCGCCCGGACGGGGTGGTGGCGCCGACCGCGTAGTTGCCGTCGGACTGGGCGATCACGCCGACGTGGTCGCGGTGCGGCGGCGAGATCTCCGGTGCCGGGCCGTCCGGCAACTTGCGGTGCAGGTACTCCTCCTGCAGCACCTCGCGAAACCTTTCGGTGCCCCAGTCGGCCAGCAGGAACTTCAGCCGGGCGTGGTTGCGGGACCGCCGGTAGCCGTAGTCGCGGAAGATGCCGGCCACGCCGGCCCACACCTCGGCCACCTCGTCCGGCCGGACGAACACCCCGAGCCGCTGGGCGAACATCGGGTTGGTGGACAGCCCGCCGCCGACCCACAGGTCGAAGCCCGGCTCGCCGTCGGCGTCGGTCACCCCGACGAACGCGACATCGTTGATCTCGTGGTTGACGCAGTGCTGCGCACAGCCTGAGATCGAGGTCTTGAACTTGCGGGGGAGGTTGGAGAACGCCGGATCGCCGAGATACCGCTCGACGGTCTCGGTGAGAGCGGTCGTGGCGTCCGCGACGGCATCGGCCGCGACCCCTTCGAGCGGGCAGCTGAGCATCACCCGTGGGGTGTCCCCGCACGCCTCGGTGGTGCTGAGGCCGACCGCTTCGAGCCGCTCCCAGATGGTGGGGACGTCCTCGATGCGGATCCAGTGCAGCTGCACGTTCTGCCGGTCGGTGATGTCGGCCAGATCGCGGCCGTACCGGGTGGCGATGTCGCCGACGGTTCTCAGCTGGTCGGTGGTGAGCCGGCCGCCGTCGATCCGGATCCGGAGCATGAAGTAGCTGTCCTCGAGCTCTTCCGGCTCCAGGATCGCGGTCCGGCCGCCCGGGATGCCCTGGGCGCGCTGGGTGTAGAGGCCGTACCAGCGGAACCGGCCGCGCAGGTCGCCGGGATCGATGCCGTCGAAGCCGGTGTGCTGGTAGATGTCGATGATCCGCTGCTTGACCAGCAGCCCGTCGTTGTCGCGTTTACTGCGTTCGTTCGGGTTCAGTGGTTCTCGGTAGCCGAGAGCCCACTGACCTTGTCCCTTACCCGCTGCCATGGCCAGCGTTTCCCTTCGAGATTGCCCCGCTCGGGCCCGAAATCTGGTGAAGGGAAGATCAACAGGTGGCGCCCGCCACCCGAACCAGGTCGATGTGGCGGCGCGAGGTCAGCAGCAGGCTCGGGCGCACCTCCTCATGGTTCCACACCGGGCTCTCCGCAACAATGCTCGCCTCATTCGAGCACTTCTCAAGCCTCGCTAGGACGGACCGAGATACGGGAGCCAACAGCTCGCCGTGCGCAACATCGGGCCTTCCCCCACTTGAGAGCGAGACGGCGAGTTTGCGCCACTCCGGGCAGCCCTCGAGATAAGGATGGAAGCACCTGCAACATCTCGACTCCTGGACGGCTGCAGGTTCGACCGAGTTCGCTGGACGGGCGCTGCCCCGTCGGGCTTCCACTTATCGCTCAGCCGCCGTGACTTACCCGTCCAGGGTGATGCATCCGGCTTCATGTGGCTAGTCCCGCCCGGTGGGGACGGGCTATTGCACGACAGGGGGGTCAGGATCCCATGTGCCAGTTGTGCCTGTCCGGAGAACCAGGGACACCGGCGGGCCGGGTAGGCCGAACTGTATCGGGCTCCACGCCACCTTCACGGTGGGTACTGCGGGCAGCTTCACGGTGACCACCTCCGGTGGGGCGGGCCCGGTGACGATCACCGAGACCGGCACGCTGCCCTCGGGTGTGAGTTTCACTGACAACGGCAACGGGACGGCCACCCTGGCCGGTACCCCGGCGGCCAACACCGGCAACAGCTACTCGCTCACCTTCACCGCCAG